>ERZ1292623.211-Hain-H51-01um-R1-211-length-65763-cov-11_pt1 | contig 24436 bp, 32 predicted proteins | sample MGYA00564398_ERZ1292623 | MGnify/ENA primary metagenome ERZ1292623 (study PRJEB36523, sample SAMEA6512633) | groundwater metagenome | collected 2019-01-07 | study: AquaDiva: Metagenomics assemblies of 32 groundwater samples | reverse complement strand
CGCGAGTAATTTGCGGCGCTCTCCCCCATGCGCAGTAGAACTTCCTCCACAGCCCGCGCGGCTGGCGATAGCGAGGCTAGATACTCTGCGAGCTTACCGCTGCTCTTGGCCGCGTTGAGTTGGGCTATGGCAAGAGCGTCAGACACCAGCGCCAAAGCGGCCAAGCCAGCAGTGCCCATGCCGCTTGAAGCTGCGACAGCTATCATTGAGCCACCGAAGGCTATGATGGCCAGCTTCAACTGGTCGAGTTTGTCACGTGTGATATCGAATCTCGTCGCGAGAGCTAACACCGAGTTCGAGAACACGGACATCGCTGTGGCAGCCTTGCCCCCGGCGGAACTGGCGACTTTGTCTATGGCCTGAGCTGTACTCTCCGCGCCGGCTTTCATCCGCTCCCACGCGGCGCGCGGATCTGTGAATACCCCGGCAATTAGCTTCCCGATCTCGCCCCACCTGATGCTCATTAGATAGGACCACAGGTCGTAGGCGCCAGACTTGAGATATGTCCATACTCCGGTTGCTGTGCTCGTTATGAACCGTGCCATCCTAGACCCGATGTTGGATACCTGCCCTTGGAGTGTCTCGCCAAGATCCCGAAGCCTACCGGCTAGGTCTTCCGGGATGATGTCCTTGAGGGCGCTATACGTTCTGAGGTACTCGGCCAGGTTGGCCAGCGAATCGAACAAGAACCGAAGCCCCCGCCCGAGGCTGTCGCTCAGGGTGTCCAGCAACGCGATCTGCAATCGGATGATAGTCGCCACGAAGGCCGTGAACGCTGTCCATGCGGCCTCGGCGTCTTTGAAGTTGAACAGGACGGCCAGGGAGTTGGAGAAGTCAATGATGAAACCCCTGATGGCGCGGAACGCGGAAGATGCGCGCTCCGTGAAGCTGCGCCACGCATCCGTGTCCCCGATGATACTGAACAGCTCCAGGAAGTTGTCCTTGATCGTTCGCCACCCGTCGAGGATGATGTCGAGCTTGTCCAGAAAGAAGAGCAGAAGCCCGATCTTCGCAAAGTTGGCTACCGCGCCGGCCATGGCCTTGGCTGCCGCTCCGATGGACACAGACGCTCCCAGGGCCCCAGCTCCGAGAAGTCTCCAGCTCGCCCCGAGAGCTATCGTGCTCCGCGTGAACTCCGGGAGCAAGCCCATGAGCGCAACCGCCACCGCCCGAAACCCAAGGAGTCTTGTCAGCGCTCCCGTTCCGATAACGGCGCCCAACGTGGCGAACATCGTTGTCATTGGGCCGAGCGCCTCAACGACAGCGCGCAGGCCCTCGACCACGTTCATTGCCCAGTCGGCGATCATCACAAGCGCCGGCAAGAACACGCGCCCGATGTCGTCGCTGAGCGCGAAGACCGCGTTCTTCAACCGCGCGATGTGGCCCCCGGTGGTTTCCATGGCCATCCCCCAAGCTCGGGTGGTGGCCGTGCCCTCGGCCGTGGCCTTGTCGGCGACCGCCAGGAGCTTGAGCATCTCGTCCAGGCTGGTTGCGAGAGCGCCCATACCCTTGCCACCGACCTGGCCGAAGAGCGTGCTGGTCAGCAACACCTTCTCGACAGGATCCTGAATCTTACCGATGGCGGCTAGAAGGTTGACGATCGTGTTCTGGGCGTCCGTGCCAAGCGCCTTCTTGAAGGCTTCGCCGGTCATCCCGACGAGCGCGGCCGCCTTCGCCAGCTTCTTCGGCTGTACGAGTGCGTTTAGTGCCGATTGCACGCGCGTGCCGGCCAGCTCGGCCGCGGTGCCCATGCTGATGAGCTGTGTCACCATCGCCGCCACGAAGTTCGGCTTTAGCCCGAGTTGCATAGCAGCGCTAACACGCCTCATGCCCTCCACGATCTGGCCCCCGGTGGCGGCCGCGGCTGCGTCCAGGGCCGTGATCGCGTCCGCAATGCCACCGAGCTGCTTGATTGAGTCCGGGCCAAGAAGCTGGAAGACCTGTCGTATGTTCGCCATCGCCCGGCTGGCAACCTCGGCACTGGTTCCGATACCAATGGCGAACCTGTCCACGAGCTTCGTAAACTCGAAGATGTCCTCGCCTGCGATGCCCAGGCGCGCAGCCTCCTCCGCGGCCTTGGCAATGTCCATTGTGCCCCGGCGCATCTCCAGACCGAGTTCCTTGATCCGCTCGCCAAGCACGTCAGCCTGCGCGGCCGACAACCCGGAGACGCGCTCGATGGTCTTCATCTCGTCCTCGAACGCGATGGCGTTCGAGATCGCGTCCTCAAGGAACGCCTTGCCCAAGGCAACAGCCGATTCGGTGAGCTGTTGGAACACGTCGAGCACCGGGTCCGCAGCCTGGGCAAGCCCACCAAACGCAGCGCCGCCGGTCCCGCCAACATTGGCAAGGCTATCGTTGAGTTGCGCGAGTAGGTCGCGAAGCTCGGTCAGCCCGCGAGACGCGGTGTCTTCGAGCTTGACCCGTAGCAGTAGCTCGTCAGCTACCGTGGCCATGAATCAGCCCCTTGCGCGAGCGGGGCCGGTATGGTGCGGCGGGCAGGTCTAGCGAAAGCCGCCAGAAAGGTCCACGACTGGATCGGTGTCCACGACGCTTGCTTCCTGGCGTGGGCTCGTTCCACTTAGAAGCTCCTGTTCAAGCTCCTTGTCCCAGTAGAACACAGCCCAGTCCCAGAGTTCAACCAAGCTCAGTTGGGCGGCTGGGGTTCCGTAGTCGGCGAAGACCCATCCGCCTTGTCGGGCTGCGACGGCGTAGGCGAGGAATCGGATTCCGGCACCGGGCCCGTGGAGACGGTCACGGGCCGCACTGAAAAACCCACAGCGCCGGCCATCCCCCCGGCTGGCACCGCTTGGTCCACCTCCAGACCCGACAGCTCCATGATCGCCCGCACCACCTTGAGCGCCGTGCCGATGTTCCACTCCTTGATGAGCGCGGCGTCGGTCGCGTCCAGCTTCGGGTTCTCCACCCCACGCCGGATGATCTGGACGTTTCTCTCCGTGTCGTCCACGTGCTTGGACCCGTCCTTGTTGTACTTCGTGGCAGCGCGCTCGGCCTCCTCCTGGTCCCCGACCCGCAAGCCGCGAACCACGATCGACCCGCCCAGTTCCTCGATGTAGACCTCGCGCGTCTTGCGCGTGGTCTCGCGTGCTCGCTTCCGGAACTCGTCCAGTGAGAGGATCCCAGCGCTGGGTGTGTCCCCGTTGCTGCTCATGTCGTAGCCTCCAGAGCCCGCGGGCTGGAGCCGCGCCCCAGCCCGCGGTTCGTGTTAGGGAATCGGCTTCTCGACCAGCTCGCCGTTCCCGGTGAACTTGATGTCTTCCGTGACGGCGCCCGTCGCCGGCACGCTCATGCTCCAGCTCACGTTCGCGATCCCCTGGAACTTCGTCGGGGCGTTCTCATGGTACTGGAGTTCCACGAGCATGTACCCGTCGCGGTTGGCCGCGTCGAACCAGTACGTCGAGACCACGAACCCACGAGCCGATCCCGACCAGCTCCGGATGACTGGAACGGCCTTCTTGAAGGTGTCGCCCATCGCGAAGGTGTCGGCCGTGTCCTTGCTGACCTCGACCATCCACTCGGAGAGGTCGAAGATTTCCGAGAGCGTTACCTGGGTGAACTCCGCGTAGACCTTGCGCGGCACGGTTCCGGTGTGGATGGCCGCGAGCGGGATCTGGAGCGAGATCGTGCCGTTGAAGAAGTCTGGCTCCCAGCCCGGGATGTCAGCACGTTCCATGGCCGTGGTGTCGATCTCGCTGGCGAGCACGACAGCGGCAGCCGTCCCCGACAACGCCACCAGCGCCAGCAGGATCGAGCCGACCGGAATGAACGGCTGCCCGCCAGCCGCGCCGATCGCGCCACCCGACGCGCCCTCGGTGCCCGCGACCTTGGCGAGGGCCCCGGTGCTGTCCGCCGTGATCGCGGTGATGAGCACGTTGCCCGCGACCAGTGGCCGTGCCAGCGTGGCCAGGGACCCGGCCGCGATGGTCTTCTCGACGCCTGCGATGTAGGCCGTGCCCGCGGTGATGTCCACCGTGTCGTTGGCCACCGCGTTGTCCACCGTCACCTTGAGCCCGGAGCGAGCGCCGTTGATCCGCACCCGCGGCGTCGGGGTGTCGGCCCACGGGCTCTTCCCGGACGTGAACTTGCGGTTGTCCCCGCTGTTGGTCAGCTCCAGAAAGAAGAACTTGGTCCCGCCGCCGACCTGCGCGAAGACCTTGCCTGTGCGACCACTGACTCGTGGCATCTTACGTCCTCCTGCTATGGTAGGCGGCTGCGGCCGGGCGGCCGCGCGCTGTCAGTTCCGCGTGCACGCTCATCGTCCTCCCGTCTCGGCCTGCGAGAAGCTCCTCGCCGCCCAGACGAACAGGTTTCGCTTGATCGCCTCCACGTCCCACGGGTAGATCCTCAAGAACGGTCTCGGGGGGTTGAATGTTGCCCGCCCGAAGACCATGCTCGCTGGCACGTTGCGCGATCCATATTGAGTCGGGACAGCATACCGCGAGCTGACCCCGATCTCAACCCGCGCGTTCCAGATCCGGAAGTGCCCGGTGGCCGTGTGGTTGGACGCGCCGCGCCGGATGCGCTCATAGAACGACCCGGCGTAGAAGCTCGACTGGAATGACATCCGCGAGGACGAACCAGGTTGCACGGAGAGAATCGCGAGCGACAGAGCCCCGGTGTCCGTGAGAGTGCGCCCGCCCGCCTCGTTGGCGCGGGCTGACGGGAGCCACGGCGCGACGCGGAATCCCTGAGCTGTGACGCGCTGGAGATATTCTCCGATCTTCTGCGGGGCCGGCGTGAAGTCGCCATTGGTTATCATCCGCTGGACGCGCGCCATGATGCGGAGCAAGCCAACAGCCTCGATCTGCATCAGCCCAACACCTCCTTGAACGTGTCCGCACGCCTGGCCACGACAGCGATCTCTTCCTCGATCACGACCACCATCTCGGCCTTCGGGGGCGGGAACCCCTCGCTGTAGCCAACGCTCTCGAACTCCAGGGCCAAGATCGAGGGCTTGTAGTTCCAGGCGTTCTCAAGTGCGTCCTTGACCATGCGCACGAACTCCAGGATCCCGGGGCTTCCAGGACCGCCAAGAAGACGGACCTCCGGGTCTTCCTCGCGGCACCAGAGCGTGATGAACAATCGGTAGATGGCCTTCTTGGTGGCCCCACCACGCAACCGCGTCCCGGAAAACTGACGGCCGCGGGAGTCGAACGTGCGCGTCTCCGATGGCTCGGCCTCGCCTGACGGGTAGACCGTGAACTGGTAGTTGAGAAGGTCGTCACCGTGCTTCCGGTCGCCAAGGACGATCCCGGACGTTGGCAGGAACTTGCGGATTTCCTGGTCGTTCTTGACCGTCTTGAGGATGAACTCGATCGCTTCCTTGAAGCTCAAGCCAGCGCCTCCGCAAGTAGCATCTGGAACGACCCGGCCCCGAGCACCTGCCCATTGCGCGCGCCCGAGGACCATGCCACCTTCAACTCACAGTAAAGCACACCCGTGGCGTCCGTGTCACTTGTCGTCAGCCGTATCGAGCACCTGCCAGTTGCCGGCAGCGCATCTAGCGTGCATGCCTTCGAGAACTGTGTGGCCGTGGACTCCGGCGCGATCTTGGCGGATAGCGTGACCGCTGCCCCGGTCAGGTCCAACGGGGCTGGTGTGAAGTCGGTGGGCAGCGGGTCCAAGCTGTCGAACAGGGTGAACTTGAGAAGTGGCGTGGTCTTCCGGAGGATCGGTGCCAGCGTGGCCCTGCTCATCCGCCGGACCCGGACCCCTTGTCCCGCTTCGCCTTGAGATCCTTGAGCTGGTCAGGGTCCACAGCCCAATCCTCGGGCTCGTCCAGACCGAACGCGCGGTGGTAGTTCGCTGTCGAGGACTTCGTCACGTCGAACGGATCGGTGCCTACGAGCCGGATCTTGCGCCTGGCCGCGGCCACGATCTCCTGCACAGCCTTGTCCCGGGCGTCGTTGGTCATGGCCGTGTCAACCGGGTAGCGCATCCGAAAGTCTGGGCTCTTGAGAACCTCGAACATCGTCAGGCTCTCAGACCAGGTCTCGACCTGCTTGGGCACCACCGTGAACGGAACGGTGTAGAGGTGCCGCAGGTTCCCGTCTATGAACGCATCCGCGCGCCGCTGGCACAAGGCCAGTAGCTTGGGTGAGAGGTCGGAATCCGATGGATTCCCGAGAAGGATCCGCACGTTGGAGGGGTCAGAGTAGGCCACTCATTCTCCCCGGCACGGTCCTACGGCGTGGTCGCGTTGGATCGCGCGGCGCGCGCCTTGCGTGTCACGGTCTTTCCCGCCGTGGTTCGTTCTTCGTTCCCAAAGAAGCTCGTCAGGCTCGCAGGCTCCGTTCCCGGAGCGGCGGGCCCCGGAGCCTCGACACCGTCCACCTCGTCCGTGATGTCCTGGACGTGGCTGACGGTCTCGGTGTGCGTGTGCGCCGCGGCGGCTGTCGGCCCCGGGTCGATGTGTGAAGTGAGCTGCTTTCCTGTGATGAAGCCCTTGGTAAGGAACTCTGGAGCCAAGCGCATCGGGATCTCGACGGTTCGTCCTGGCCGGTAGACCTTCCCGGAGTAGATGACCGATGCCTTGACCAGGTAGATGCCCAGTTCCTCGGAAGGTGTCTGCTCTGCCACGACTCTCCAGTCCCCGCCCGCGGCGCGCTGATGGCCAACGCGCCGCTAGGCAGGTTGCCGCGTCAGCGGCTAGGTCAGCACGTCCTTGATGATGAACGCCGCGTCCTTGACGACGCGCTTCTCGGCGAGCAGCCAGGAGCCTTCCTGCCACTCTCCCTTGCGCTCCTCGTCGCGCCACGTCTTGAGCACGAGATCCTGCTTCCGGAACGTGAGGCCGAACGTGAAGCTCTCCAGACCCGGGTCCGGGTCCACGTAGGCGAGCACCACGTTGTCGTCCCACACGTCCGCGACCGCGAGGGCCTGGCCCATGTTCGCGGTGTTCTTGAGGCTCTCGGCCACGATCGTGGTCAGCCCGAAGACCCTGGCCGGCAGCTCGGAGAACTCGATCTCCTCCTGGAGCCGCAGACCCGTGGTCTTGCTCTTGAGCTTGCGCCGGAGTGCCCTGGCGGCCGGGCCTGAGAGGACCATGTGCGTCGGCTTGTTCCCGACGTTCATGCGCATGGACTCCTTGCCCGCGTCCACGTCCAGTTCCGGGTCTCCCGCCGCGGCGTCCCACTTGTTGGCGACGGCCGCGTTCGGGATGTTGGCGATGTCCTGGGTGAGCGCCTGGACGCGCTCCTCGAACCCGAGCCACAGCTTCTTCGTGATCTTGCGCGCGATGCGGGCCCTGGGCCTGACCGGGGCATCCGAGTTGTCGCGGATGCGGTCCGGCAGGAGGTTCCGCAGTGCGTACTCCTCGCACGAGTAGAGGTCCGTGGCACCTTCCCACTTGATCTCGTGGGCCTTGTCGCCGGGCGCCCGCTTGGCCTGCGCGGCCTCGCTCGACAGTTCCTCCCGCTTGGTGAACGTGTAGAACTTGTCGGACTCGTGCTTCACGTCCACGAACGGGAAGATTTTGTCGGCGACGAACCCCGGCGTCGCGTACTCGATCGCCAGGTTGGTCAGGACCGCATCGACATGAACATCCTGTGGATTCACTATCTTGTCACCTCTCCGTTGTTCTCAGGTTGCGGTTCCTGGCCCTACACCATGCCTGGCCGACCCAGGTTCGCGATGATGATGTCGCCGGCTGCCGAGGCGGCGGTCTCGGCGGTCGCTACCGACCGCTGCATGTAGTTGAGCGTATCCGTCACGTAGGTGGACACCGCGTCCACGTTCGCGGTCGTGGGCGGGTTCGCGGCCCCGGCCGGCGCCGCGGGCGCCGCGAGCGCGATGCCGCGCCCTTCGTTGCCACCCGTGGTCTTCGCCTGGATGTCACCACCGCGTGCGATCACACCCCCGGCCACGAGATAGGAGCTGCCGCCGCGTCGAACGAGCACGGTCTCTCCCAGCTTCGCGGTCGTCTGCGCGATCCCCAGCACCTTCTCCTCGTCCCCGGACGCGGCTGGCAGTTTGCACTTGCCGGCGGCGGCGCCGATGACGACGAAGGTGTAGCGCTCGGTGATGGCGACCTCTGTCGTGTAGCTGTCCTCGTGGACGTTCGTCACTCCTGGCACTGGATCCTCACCTCCGCGCTAGAGCGCCACTCCGCGCTCGATGTTGGCCACGGCATCCTCCAGCCGCGTACCGGGGTGCTTGGTGATGTAGTCGCGGGCCGACTGAAGGATGTCGGAACCCACGAGGGTGAACACGCGGCCGCGCCCGTCCGTGAACGTGGCGACCTTCTGCGGGGGCGCGCCCGCGACGGGCGTGGTCGGGGCCGGTGCCCCAGGAGCGGACCCGTCCTGGCGCGGTGCACCGGGCATCGGGGCGCGTTCGCTCATGTCGATCTGCGGCTTGTTGCTCTCGACGAAGCCCTTGAAGGCCGCGACGAGGCCCTTGCCGCCGGTCATCTCGGCGAACTTCGCCACGCTGTCGGCGGACGCGCTCTCCTCGCACATGTAGACGGCGCGCATGAAGTTCTTGGCAGCCGTTTCCTGGGCGGGGACGAGCACACCCTTCGCGATCTGTCCCGCGACGAAGTGAGCGATGTCCTGCTCCCGCGCCTGCTCGATCAGAGCGACAGCGCGCTTCTCGGCGGCTTCACGCTTCGCGCGCTCGTCCGCCAGCTCCTTCTGGATCTTCTCCAGTTCCTTGGTATCCACTTCCTCTGCACCTCCGTTGGAAGCTGTCAGGTCGTAGTCGAGTCGCACGATGCTGCCCTGATGCCCCAGCGGGGCTTCGCGGTACAGGAGCGTGATGTCTTGTAGGGTCTTGATCTCCGGCATAGCCGCCCCCAGCAGGGATACGGCCTTGAGGGTCTTGCCGAAGATGGCACCTTGCCCGTCCACGTAGTTGACGTAGATTTCCGGGCTGACCCGACGGTAAGCGCGCTTGTTGATGAGATCGCGCACCACCTTCGGGACATCCGAGAAGTCCGCCACGAGCTTGTCGCCGTCGATCCGCAGTGCGGAGACCCAGCCGACGGCCGGGGGTGAGTCGTCCTCCGAATCCTCAATCACGCGGTTGGTGTGACCGAGCTTGAGCGGCACCTTGATCTTGTCGCCCAGCGCCCCGAAGTTCTTGTGGATCTGTTCGAGGTCCGCGCGTGGCCACGCCATGCCGTGGTAGGTGCCCGCGGCGAAGATTTCGACGCCGGGGATGTTGTAGGTCTCGACCTTCGCGATGTCGCGGAAGTTGAGAAGATACATGTCCCCGGTGTCCGAGCCCACGACGATGTGGGCCCCGCTCTCGCGCATGTAGGCGGTGGAGCTTGACTCCGCTGTCCCGAGCGGGCCGTAGACCTTGGGCCAGCTCATGCCCATGCCCAGGGCAATGCCCTGGAGGCGCTGGAGCTTCTCGCGCGGGATCTCGCGGTCCTGCTCGGCCACGTCGAGGCAGCCCGCCACGAAGTCCTTGTCATCTTCGGAGAGGGCCTCGTTCCCGAGCATCTTGTGCAAGACCTTGCAGAGTTCCTCGCACTCATTGCTGTGCTCTGCCATGTTGTGCACCTTTCGCAGCTTGGCCTTGATCTCCGGGGCCAGCATCTTGTCGAAGGCGTCCTTGGGGTCGAAGGCCGGCGTGGCACCGTGCTTGAGTTGTGCGGCCACGATGCGGGTGTAGACCTTGCGCTGGTCCTTCTTGCTGTAGGGCTCACCCTTCATCTGGCGGAATCGTGCTCTGGCGTTGTTGGCGTGCCCCACGTCGTGGGCCGGGTACGAGAAGTTGACCGGATCGGCGTACTGCTCCGGATCTGCCGGGAACCCGGCTGGCGGGGTCAGGTGCGCGTCGTCGCGAATGGCGATCCCGTGCTTCTTGGCCCTGGCCGCGAGCGCGGCTCGCGGGTTGCCATCGGCCGCCATTGAGACCACGGCGTCGCTCACGATCTTGGCCGCCACGTCGCGCACGGCCGCGTCGAGCTGGGCCTTGGAGATGCTCACGGTCACGGGCACGCCAACGTCGGGCTGAGCCCCGGTGCTGGCCACGAGTTCGCCTGTGGTGGGATCCGGGGGTGTGCACATGCCCCCGGTTAGCTCCATGCCGGCCTCCACGAGGTCGGCCGGGGGCGCTGCGAACTCCGCGGAGTCGGGCTCCTCGGCGAACTTCTGCTCGCCGATCCAGGTCCTGACCTTGTCCTCGGTCCAGGCGCTCGTGTCGAACCGCACTGACTGGACGATCATGGACCCGGCCTTGTGGCCGTTGTCGGCCGCGGTGAGCTTGGCCAGAATCAGGCGCACGCCGCCAGGCACGGCCTTCGTCCGGAACGAGCCCTTTCGGAATTGGCCCGGGTCACGAACGCGGTACCGGATCTCGTTCTCGGTCACATCGAGGTCAGGCATGTGGGTGCCCCTCCATCTCGAAAATCGAGTATAGCACACCACCTGGGGGGTAGGGCAACATAACTACACCCCGGACAGGCGCGTGCTGGTTACAGTTCGTCGCTCGCGGTGGATGCGGCCGGGCTATGCTCAGGGAACAAGACCAGCACTTGGTCCGGGCTCCAGACATCAGTCGTGTCAGCGAAGCCCGTAACGCGGCTCACGCCAGTGGCGGGGGCCACAGGATCGACCGGGCTGAATTGGAAGGTCTCGCCCTCGACTACCCCCACGATGGTGGACCGGCACATATAATGTGCTGGTGGGAACAAAGTCGCCATCTGCTCCTTGCGAAACACCTTGCCGTCCATCTCGGTGCAGTTGTGCACAAGGATCCCGTTGGCGTAGAACGTCTCATCGTTCTCCACGCGGAGGTTGTAGACAGGCAGGGCCGTCACCGCGTAGTGGTGGATCTTCGTGATTTTTGCCATGCGTCGCGCTCCCAGGTTGGAATCAGTGACCCGACAGCTCTAGCGAGCTGCCGGTATTCAACGCGCCCGAGAACAACAAGGCGCTCGGATTTGTACTCCGCCTTGACAGTGCCCAGCTTCCTAGCCACGTTAGCGCTCGACAAACCGGACTCATACAAGCGGATGGCCTCGGGCGCAAGATCAGCTTGCCGTGCACGGTCCTTGGCGTTTACGCGCCGTGGTAAGAGCTGCACATCATCCCCCACGGCGAGATCCTTGGCGAGCACCCATCCACGGTTGCTTGTCCAAACAGGATGGTCAGCGGTCACTACGAGCACCTTGCCGTCGGCGGCTACCTCCACCATCTCACCAGTGTACTCCCGACGCACCGTGGCCGTGACCCGCTCGTAGGTTCCGCGCTGCGTCAGTACAAAGTGCCCCTTGCGAACGCGCTCGATCGCCCGTGACTTTGCCTGGAATCCGAATCGGAGCCTGCTGTCATAGTACGCGATCCGGACCTGAGTCCCAGCTGGGCAGCAGTATTCGGTGGTCCTGGCGTCCATGACAGAACTCCACTGATACGCCACTATTATGTCCTTAGCCGTGTCGCTGTCGAACACGCTGCGCCGGCCCTCGTTGAAGGCTTCGGCCGCGGTCGTGCCCAATACCGTGTAAAGGCGCCTGGGGAGCACTGCACGCCCGTCCGCTCCAACGTCGCCGCGCGGGATGTACTCCTCGAAGACCTGGATGATCTGCTCCTCAGCGAGGCGCGGGTCTCCCTGCCGAATGGCTGTAGCCAGGATCGTCCGGGCACGGGCGATGATGTGCTCCTTCTCCATGCCCGCGACGAGGAACGCGCGTTGTGCAAAAAAGGCGTCGAGAAACCCGCCCAGGTCTATCCGGATCGTTGCCTTGCGCACGCTCACGCGCTGCCTACCGAAGAACTCCTTGGCCTGGCGCTTGTCCAGAAGCTCCTCTGTCGTCTGCGGGCCCTCGGCGAGAGCCACGTCGTCCCCGGCCTTCTTGGACAGCTCCATGGCCGCCTCGACGGCGCCGTTGCCGGCCATCGTCAGCATCATCCCGTGGAGGAGCTTCTGGACCTCGCCTACGTTCACCGTCAGGCGCTCAAGCCCGTCGAGGTCTCGCCGCGCCACAAGTTGCCGCCTGCGAACCGTGGCCACGAGCTTGTCCCGGATGGCCCCGAACACGTCCTTGCTCCGCGCCAGCGCGGCGGCGACGACCTTGTCCATCGTGCGGTCGATCCGTTGGAACGGCGTTGCACGTTCCAGCGCCGTCGGCGCGCGGCGCTTTCCGGGCGCTGCGAACTCCGCAACGGGCATGCTTGTGCCAGCTAGTGCGGGCATTGGCGCGGGCATGCTCGTGCCAGGTAGCCCGGGCATGTTCTTGTCGCCGTTCGTGCCCCACGGGCCGGACTTGACCCCACCGCCCGGCAGAACCTTGACCTCAAGAAAGTCCCGAGAGTGCTGTTTCTTCGTACATTCTCCGAAGTAGCTGAGGCAATCTTGGTGGTACGCCACCTGGCAGTGCGCGTCCGCGACGAAGTCCGCGCTCAGGGCTTTGTGACACCCCGGGCAGACCAGAGACCGCAAGAGCAGTCCCTTTTCCCGCCGCAGGGTGTCGAGCGCCGTGAAAATGTCCGCGCGCGGGGGTGGGAGCGCCTTCTGGGGCAGGTCCAGGTAGCCCCGCACCCAGTCCTCGCGCGGATCCATCGCCCCGGACTCGATCAGAAGGCGCACGATCTTCGCCTTCGTGTCCAGGTCCGCGTCGAGGTCTCGAAACCTGAACCGCGGGTAGGTCGTGACCCCAGAGAAGTTGTAGTCCACGAGGGGACGGATGATCTGCTCCCCGATGACGGCCTCTTCCAGCTCGTTCCCAAGGGCGCGCAAGATCATGAAGAACACGTCGATCTGGCGCTTGCCAAGAGCGAAGCTGCCGCCCTGGACGTTTCCGGAGTACCCCATCAAGTCCGGCACGAGCACGGCCCTGGCGATGAAGCGGTTGTGCATGTCCACCGCCTCTGAGAACTTGAACGCGATGGCGCCGCCAAGGCGTGACTCCAGGTACTCCAGCTTCGCGCCTTCCGGCAACGTGGCGGTCGTCTGGTTCTGGAGCCCCTCCATTAGAGTGCGGATGGACTGAGCCTCGCTCTCGCTCATGTGCTCCGGGATGTAGCAGATGGCCGTGGGCGAGGCGAACCGCTCGATGTGCAGGTTGTAGTACCGGATGATGAGTTCCTTCGAGAACCAGCTCCGGTAGGCCGACCGCAGGTCGCTACGCCCGTAGGGGTTGGAGAACTGCCGGTTGTAGCTCCACAACGCGAACTTGTCCGTGTTCAGGCGTTGGCCCGCCGCTGGGCCTTGCGTGATCTGGATGCCCGCCGGGACAATGTTGCCGTACTGGTCCAGAACGAATTGGATCCCGAACGGGCTCTTGATCTTGATGTCGCGGTAGACCGCCTTGCCCTGCCATTTCCCGGATTCCTGGATCTTCCACAGCTTCTCTGCGATGGCGAACCCGAACTGGATCGAGGACATGAACTCCTTGAGCTTCTGGTCGAAGCTCCCGGGCAGCATGGACACCGCGTCCGCCACGAAGTTCCGGATCTCCACGTCCCGCGACTGCTCGGAGGCCGACACGATGTCCCAGGACGTGGCCAAGCGCGACAGGCGCTTGACCTCCAGCGCTGACCAGACCTGGTCGTCCACGCCCATGCGGTCGTAGATTTCAAGGCCCTTGCGGCTGGCCAGGTCATCCGGGTTCCAGAGAACGGACTCGCGCTGGCCCCACGACCCGGTGTAGACCGTTAGCCGCTCGGCGAGGTCTGGTTTGGGCGGGGGCTCGGCAAACAGGACGTGGCTACCAACCCGTGTGCCCTTGGGCTTCTTGTCGGCCACTTTCACCAGCCTGGGTCGTAGTGGGGCAGACGCCGCCCCCCACGAAGGACCGCGGTCGTGTCATCCCCGCGCAGGGACACGCCGTCTACCCCGATGTAGCTGCGCGGCGTGGACGAGATCCAGTTGCCCTTCTGCGTGCGCTTCATCAGGAGGCGGGTTGCCATCCACGCGGCCATGAGGATGTCCGTGTGCTGAGACAGCATACCATCCCGACACTCATCTAGGAAGAGGCAGAGATTGCACTGGCATCCTTCCGCGTGCCTGGGGCCGCCAAACGGCAACCGCCACAGACCGCACTCGAACTCGGCCGCGAGCCCAGGCAAGCCAATCTCCAGGTCTGCTTTCTCGCGCCCGGTGTGCAGGGGCTTGATCGGGAGACCCTTGAGCTGGAAGTCCCGAGCCATGTCGATGAGCGCGGACTGCACGGCGTTGTTCTCGACGATGATCGCGGACGGCGCGAAGGCGTCGGCGATCTCGGCGAGGCGCTGCATGAATCGGGTCGATCGCTCGCGGCGCCGCTCGATCGCCACCGGAAGGCGCTGGCGCGTCGCCGGGTCCACGGCGATGACGAAGATGACGGCGTAGTTGCTCTTGCGCGTGCGCTTCCCACTGGAGAGGTCCACGCCCACGTACTTCGGCCACGTTGCGCTGATCTCAATGGCCTGGCGCGTGGTGAGGTTGAAGTCCTTGGCCTGCTCCAAGTCAGAGTGGTTGAAGTAGCTCTCCTCTGTCGTGGCCCGGATGATCCCCTGGTAGCTTCTGGCGAAAGCGATGTCACCGATCTCCTTGCGCCGGGCAGCGAGCGCTTCTCGCGGCCACTTTTCAGGCCAGATAGGATCCAACCTACCGTTGATGAGGGTCTTGAGAAAGACCCACTCCGAGTTCCCGAGGAGGGCGTGCAACGTGTCCAGCCGGTGCCACAGCGTCCCGATCACGACGGCCCGGCCGTCCGGCTCCAGGAGGTTGATCCAGTCCTCGAAGAACGAGGACTTGACCCGCTCGCGCTCGTTCGGGTTCTTGATGCTGTTGCGGTAGTCGCAGATGTCGTCAAAGATGATGAGGTCCGCGCGGCTCCCGGTCCCGGCCGTGAGCACGCCCCGCGTCTCAATCGACGGGTCCGGGGCCAACGAGGATCGCCTAACTGTGAGGCTGTCCAGGGTCCACTCCTCCGGGTTGTCGGGGGCAAGGTGTGGAAACACGTCCTGGATCCGCGTGTTCTGGGTCATGTTGCTGCGGATCGAGCGCAGGCGCTTGCGCGCCTTTGGCAGGTCGTTGCACACGATCTTGACCCGCAAATTGGGGTTGCGCCCAAGCTCCCAGATCGGCCGGGCGACGGCAAACTGGAGACTCTTGCCGTGGTCCCGCGGCGCTAGAATGCCCGCGCGCGCGTACTTGTCCACGTGGGCGTGCCAGCGGCGATGGAGTGGCGCCTGTTTCAATGGCTCATCGAAGTTGTCGCGGAGTGCGTACTCGATGAAGATGTTGATGTCGTCCCGGGCTTGCTCGATGAGCTTGGCCCGCGCGAGCGCGCCAACACGGCTCAGGCTGCTCGCCACTATTGAACCGCCCAACGGTATTGACACGCCATCCGTTCCCTTGTAGACTGCGACTTGTTGGAGGTTCTTGTATGGCGAGAATCAAAACACGTAGCATCAAGGTATCGGACGAGTTGTGGGACCGCGTGACCAAGCACGCTGACATGCACGGGATCAGCACCGCCGAATACATCCGGCAAGCGATGCTCTCCAAGTTGGGACGCGACAGGAAAGCCGCCGCCATGATCGCGCTCGGGCGCCGCAGATTGCGCGCCGCATAGGATCACGACACCGCCCGCCGCTTCAACAGCACCGGCTCGCTGGCCAATGCCGCGCGCTTGTGCTCCAGATCGCGACCGAGCACAGTGATGTACTCCTCAAGGTCCGCGATCGTCATCTCGGGTTCCGGTTCTTGCGGCTGAGCGCTGGCCACCGGCGCTGGGGCCGCCTGAGTCGTGATGGAGACTGCCGCTGTTCTACCCGCCGTCTTCGTGATCGCCCCAAGAAGCCCCATGTCCTGTCGAATCTGAAGGCGCACCTTGCGTAGCTCCGTGAGCTGCTTCACGAGCGCCGCCAGGCCAGTCAGCTTGTCTCGCACGGCGTCGTAGGCCGTGAGATGGGGCGTGGTCTGCATCTCGATCGCGTGCAGGATCTCGTCCGTCTCGGCCGCGAACTCGTGCGCGGCCCCGGGCGTCATCTTCTGGATGACGAGATACTTCTTGGCCTCGGCCCAGAGCTTTCGCGCCTTGAGCGGGGTGATCCCAAGGCGATCCGCGATCTGGCCGGAGTCCAGTACCTCGTGGAAGACCTCGATGGCGCGCCGGATGTCCTCTTTCTTGCGCCGGGCCATAACATGCCCTCCTCAGCCAAAGTGTAGCATCTAGCCGCGTGGCGCGGTACTAGAACTCGTCCTCGTCCGCGTCCTCGTCCGCGTCGCCCGGTATGGCAATCAACCGCCCGGTGGGGCCGATGTCGGCCAGCTCGGTGAACTCCATGGAGTCCACCTCGAACATGTGCTCGACGAACATGTGCTCGACAGTCTCGCGCAGCTCGTCCATTGTCCGGAGAGCTTGCGACTTGTCGGCCCCAACGAACTGGATCGTGAACAGGGCTCTGTACGTGCGCCTCATGGCTCAACCTCCAGAGCATCGTACCACGCGAAGATCACACCTGGAATGGTGAAAGCCCCAGGGTGTGTTTCTTGGATGGCATCCCCAGTCCTCTTGAAGTTCCCGGAAGCGCAGTGGATGACCTGCACCGGAGCGTTGTCAATCACAGTGGTGACAATGCCCACATGCCCGTTGGCGCGCCCGCTGGAACCGGCCGCGTACAGGATCAAGCACCCTGGCTTGGGATTCGCGATTCGCGTGAACAGACCAGATGGATCCTTGGCATCGGCCACGATGGCGGTAGTGTTTATCCAGCCACCCATGACGTGCAAGTAGAACGGGTCGTTGGTCTGCCTGGAAATGCCCAGGGCCCACGCCACGTAGCCGGAACAATCACATGCCCCGTCTGAACCCTCGGGTCCGACGGACTTTGGGGCCATCCCACCGGCGCCGAGACGATAGACCACCTTGCGCCCCAGCGCGGAGCGCGCCCGCGCGATGAGCGCGCTGGGCGTCATCGCGGTGGGTCCACTGGCGCGGCACCAGCCAGCACGAAAGCGCGATCGTTGAACTTCCATGCTGGCCCAGACAGGTTCGGGTTCTGGGTGTGGCCCTTGGCCTTGAGCCAGCGCCAGACCTCTTGAACGAGACCCGCCCACGTGTTGTCACGCGCTGGCCCTGTCGCCAACGCGGCCAAGAGTGCGAACGTGAACGCGCCTCCGGGGCCGACGCCAGAAAGCTCGGTGTCGTAGGCGACTTCGTCATCCTGACATGCCGCCAGCGTCACTATGCGGGAATCAGCCAACGCCAGCGTGACCCCGATCGTCCGCGGGACCAAGCCAGAATCAGCCTCGACCGCGCTGCGCGGCCCCGGCACTGTCTTCGGTGCCCCCTGCCCCGTGAAAACTGCGCTGGAAACAGCGCGTAGCGCTGCGCCGGAGAAGCAGCTATCCAGTATGATCGCCACATGGACCCGCTTCCCGGGGGGTGGTGCGAACGCCGCGCGAAGTGCGCGCCCGTCGATCAACGTGTTCTGCGTGCCATCGTAGTCGTAGGGCACGATGGCCTGCCGCAGGCGTAACTTCCCGTCAGCTTGTGTGATGTAGCGCGTTCCATGCCCACTCCAGTACCCGACCACCAGTGAGTTGTCCGGTACCTGGCTCATGGCCGCGCTGACGATCGCCGGGATATCTGTTGCCGTCGCGGAGCTGTCCTGCCGTGTCACGATACGGTCGAACCCGTGGTCGCGCACGACCTTCTGTGACATTCGGGCCAGGTCATGAACAGGACCGGCCAGGTTGTTCCGGCTGTCCTTGTAAGACGAAACCGCGAACCCGAGAAACAACTTGGACATGGTCAGTCTCCAGTCGGAAGGACCGTGTCGGTAATCACAATGAGGTCCACCTTGCACGAGTAGGTGTCCGGGTTGACATCTCCGTGCCCGAGCGCGCGCACCAGCCCAGGTGTGAGGTCGATCCCGGCCTTGTTCCTGGCGCGTGGGTACCGATCGGACTTCCCGCTCTCAGACCACGGCCGGCGCCTTTCCTGCACGAAGGCATCCTGTGTGCTCCACGGCCCCGTGTCGCAGACCGGGGCCTGGACGATCTTGCCCGTCTTGCAGCTCCGCACGAGCACCGTCGTGCCCAGCAGCGCCTTCGAGGGCAAGGCTACGCCCGGTCTCTTCGGGCTGAATGGCCCCCCGGCGCAGCGCTTGCCCGCGCGCCACGTTGTGGCGTGCAAGCTCGGCCAGACGGCCGCGGACTGCACAGTGGCGATATGCTCCTGACGAGGCTCTCCGCGTTGGACCTGCACACGAGCCACCGCCGCGGCAAGGCGTGCGTTCGCTGGATGCGCCATCGGCGGCGGCGCAGCGACCGCGATGGCCAGGATCGGCAGGAGTGTCAACATTGTCCGCACCTCCAGGTAGAACGGCCGGGCATTATACCACGCCTCGAACTCGGGCGCGCAGCTCGGCCGTCTCAATGCGCTCGTAGGCCGTGATCTTTCCAAGGATGGTCCCGCGGATGATAACCACGTCAAGCGTGCGCGGCTCGACGAGGATTGTGAACGGCTCCAGCACCGACCACGTTGGCCTTGCCAGCGCCTTTGGTAATGCCTTTGCGGCGAACTCGTGAAGGTACTGGAACGAGTACCCGCGCTCTCGCAAAGTGGCCAGGACGAAGGCATGCAGCAAGTGCCTGTAGCTTAGCTTTCGGTGCTTCCCGGGAGCACCGCGCTCGGCCGGACAGCCTTCAACACTGATCCAGTACCGGATCTGGCGCACGGTCACGCCGCAAATCCGTGCGGCGACCTCTACACCGAACCGACTTGGGATCCCACCAGAACGCGCGAGTGCTCGCTCGCCGCCAGGATCTACGCTACCAATGGCAAGATCGCCATGTACCATAGTGGTTCCTCCTCGTGCACAGCCAAGAACCCCGCTTACCACCGGCGCCGTTGACGCTCTCCCCAGCGCAAGAGCGTTGTGTTCCTGCTGCCTCGGACCGCGCCACGGAACAAGCAGCCAAGGAACATGCCCGCGCCGTGCAAGCCCGCCGCAACCAGCGCACGATCGCGTCCTGGCGCCACACGCGCGGGCCTGTACACCGGAACCGGAACTGGCTTCGGGGCCGGCGTGGGTGTGAGCTGGATCTTGGCCTCCGTGGGCGCGCCACTCGGGCCATCGACGTGCACGTACAGGAAAACGATGCCTGTCTCGTCCGGCTCGATGACAGCCTTGATCTCGAAGCCGTCGATCTCCATGAACATCACCACACCCCCCGCTTGCCCGACCCCTTGCAATCCGAGCACGCCTGGATAACATTGACAAGCGACACGTAGCCACGTCCATAGCACCGCGGGCAGGCCCCGCCGTGGGCACGCCGCGCTGCTACTAGAGCCCCAAGTAGGATCAGCACGAGAGCAAGCCAACACAAGAAGCCTGCCAATATCACGCGCCCTGCGTCAATATCCATGCTCTTGCGCCCAGTGTAGTATGAATGGTATGTAGTGTCAAGCCTGGAGCCTACAAGCATGGCGAAAGACCCGTTGCGCGCGTTCGACCCAGCCCGCTGGGCCGCGTTCCCGAGTACGAACCGCTATGGAATCCCAACTGTGCGCGGCACGTCGCTGGTACCAGACCACCTCGTCCCGTACCACACACGCGACCGTGTGCCAGCGACCGGGACCAGCGCCCTCCACTTCTTCACCGACGACCACCTGTTCGAGCACGTCTGGTGGTCCCCAGAGAAGACTCTGGAGCGCGTGACCGGAGCCGCCGCCGTGTGCACGCCCGATTTCTCGCAGTACCACCACTACCCGCTCGCCGGCCGAATCTGGAATGTCTACCGCAAGTGCTGGTTGGGCTGCTACTGGGAAGCTCACGGGCTCACAGTCATCCCCACCGTGACATGGGCAGGCCCGGAGTCTTGGGACTTCGCCTTCCGCGGCGTCCAGCGCGGCAGCGTCGTCGTCGCCGGGACCATCGGCCTAGAGCAGGACTCGTTCTATTGGAACATCTGGCGCTCCGGCTACCTGGAGATGCTTCGCCAGATCGACCCAGCGGTAGTTCTGATCTACGGCGAGAACCCGCGCGTCCCAACGCGCCACGGCGTCGAGACGCGGCGCTACCCAACAGCCACGGAAACACTCCGGGCCACAAGAAAGGCGCGCAGTGGGGAAGAAGTCGTCTGAGTACACCCCCGACGCTGTGCGCGGGCACGTCCTGTTCGCCAGCGACAACCATTTCGGCATCCCAGTCGTTCCCCGCGTGCGCGTCGTGCCAACGTGGATGGCCCCCTGGCGCTGGCGCGCGGAGTTCCCAGTGGCCCCGGGAGGCGCCCAGCACTTCTTTGCGGAGGAGAGCAAGTTCGAGTCGCTTTGGGTCTACCCGCGACGGTGCCTGGACAGGATCGCGCTCGTTGGCATGGTCGTGAGCCCAGACGTTGCCCTCCACCGGATAGCCCCAATGGCCTGCCAGGTGTGGAACGTCTACCGCAACCGCTGGCTCGCCTGCTCGTGGGCCGACCAGGGCGGTTTCGTCATCCCCGCCGTGTCCTGGGCCGAGCAAGAGAGCTTCGAGTACGCCTTCCTTGGGGTGTCTAGGAACTCAACGGTGGCCGTGTCCACGCACGGGGTAGAAGACTGGCGCGCTTTTCACCATGGCCTGGTCGCGATGGTAGAGCGCCTGGCCCCCTACGCCGTGCTCCTGTGCGGCCCAAGTCTACCGCCCGAGTGCGCCGCGCCGCGGGGCGCCCGGACCTACCACTACGCGGAGGTCGCGCCAGGGCGACCGGCAGCACGCCCAACGCCACTCAGCCAAGAGGCTGTGACTGCCCAGACCGCGCCCGAATCGTTCGGGCAACGGCTTCAAGAACGGCGAACGCGCCCATTTCTGTCTTTGACCCCCGGGCCGTTACCGCGGCGCTGACCACGACGGAGTAGCACGCCTCGCGCTCGATCGACACGGCGAGCACCAGGGCCTCCACGAGGCGCCGCGCAAGCGCGTCGTAGTCCTCGGCACCGAGCGCATGCCCAGCCTTGGGCCCCAGAATACGCCGAGCGGCGGCCCGAAAGTCCGTGTTCCCAGTCAGATAGAGCACCCCGGCGCCGCGCAACGGGGACCGCGGCCCGCGCGTCACGTCGCGCTCCGTGGCGCCGGCCGTTCCCAGTGGTCGCCCAGGAAGGTCACGCCACCCGGGATGACCACCGCTATGATGGCCAGGCCGCGCGCCAACGAGGACACTACCCGCGCTGTCTCGCCTTTTTTCTCGGAGCGGAATAGAATCAGGTCTCCCTTCTCGGCAATGATCTGCGCGTAGGACCGGGCCTCGTCAAGCAGCTCAGGCACGGTGCATCTACCAGCACTTAGTGCTGCCTCGGTCTCCGCGATCATGAGCGGGACCATTGCGCCAAGTGCAGCCCTCAGCAAGTCCTCTGTCATCGTGGCTTCTCCCAGCACTCCGGGCGCCCCCACAATCGTTGCGAGCGCTCGTGCGCGCGCTCGCAACCAGCATGCACGAACAAGCCCCCGACTTCAATGGGCACGTGCACGGCCACGTTTTGGTACACCGGCACCGGCCCGTCCGCGCTCACAGGCACAGGCAAGCCAAAGCTCACAGATCGCACCACATCGCCTGCGCGAATGGGCCCGCAGCACCGAAGGCAGAGTAACATCACGCGGCCCGTGTGTGAAGCCACTCCTGGCGCACAGTGGCAGCCGCGTCCAGTGCCGACTTGTAGAATTGCGCTGTTGGCCCCCGGCGCAAGCGCCGCGCCGTGCACACGTAAGATCCGAATGTACCAGACCTATTGCCGCGCGCTGCCGCACACAGGACCGTGGTAACGGCAATGATAACCTCACCACTCGCTGCCAATCCGGCCGCGCCATCGAATGTTCCGTCTGGGCGACTGGTCCGGATATAGGCGTCCAGGCTCGCCATCGCCACAAGCGCGGACCACAAACGTGGCCAACGCAAAACTACCTCGGCTGATTCATCGAGCATGTTGACCTCCAGTCGGCAGCGCGGAAATAGAACATGCCGCCACCGTGTTCTGTACGTCAAGATCCGTGCCCGTGTAGAGCTGGTCCCCCCACGAGGACCAGCCACGGCGCATGTGCCGCGCGAACAGCTCCAGATACGGCCCGGGTGAACACGCCTCGATGATCGGATAGACCTCGTCGGGTTTGTGGCTGTGCTCACGCTTGCGCGTGGACACCAAGTTGACCTGGCGCCGTCCCGGGGCAAGCGTGCGCAAACGTCCACGCACCCCGAAGAGAAGAAGCTCGGTCACGTTCCGGAAGTAGAAGCCAACGCCACGGCCATCCGGCCCCCCGTCCTTGCGGACCTTCGACCAGACGATGTTGGTCTTGTAGGTGAACCCCCACGCGTGCATTACGGCCAACCCTGTAGGCAACAAGGCATTAGGACACCATAGATAGAGGTGGCACGCCCGCGCAGCAAGATCGGCCACAGGCAGTAGCGCTATCTCATCCGTGGCCATCACCGCGTACCGGCGCAGTCGCTTGTGCTCTGGGCTGACCTTGCCCGTGCGGTTGGAAAATGCCCATGGTGGGTCGGCCAAGATGGCACCAAACGGGCCAACGTGGCGAAGCACATCGAGTCCTGGAGGCCCTAGAGGCACGTGCCCTTCTTCTTGCGGCGACGGGGACGGCCGCGCTTGCGCTCCCGTGCAGCCTCGTCACGGCAATCAGCCGAGCAATAAACCCAGCGAAGGCGCCCAGGCGCAACGAACGTGCCCTTGCACTGAGGACAGATCAACGTCCGCCTGGGAGCGTCAGCCGCACGGGTCGGAACAGTCTGGTACGACGACGCCACATACAATTCCCACACCCTGTCCCCAAGGGATTGAACGTGTGTGCAAACAGGGCAGCGTTCGGCGCCGAGCCACGTGACGTAAACGCGATGGCACTCGCACACCTTGGTCAACGGCACGGAGGTACCTCACCGAAGGTCTCGCGCCGCGCTTCCAAGCAATCCTCGCTGCCAGGCTCGAAGATGCGACACGCCCGTGGGCGGACACTGTAGACCATGCACCCCACCTTACCGCCCGGGTTGCCCTTGAGGCAAGCGCACACGAGCGCGCTCGCGCTTGCGCGCTTGGTGCGCAACGAGTGCGCGTCAGCGCTCACGTAGCTACCGAGCCCACGACGCTGGAAGCCACGCTCCTCGGCGGCGGTCAAGCCAACGTAGTAGGGCTTGTCCCAAGGCGCCGCGCAACACGCCCCGCACAGTTGGCAGTCCAGTGTCCGCGCGATAGGATCGTAGCCGTACAGTGGCCACCGCGCGAAAAGCGACGCGGTAGTCATCGACTCGTCGTTCTTTCGCACGCGGCGCGCAGCACGCCAATGGCACGCTCCAAGTAGCCCGCGAAGGCCAACAGTTTGTGTCGATCGGCATCGGTCGCTACGCGCCCACGCAAAAGGATCTCGCACAGATCGGTGTCGCTGGGGAACCCGTGGGTGCCGAAGATGGCCGACAAGTGGGCGCGCAGATCGGGCGCCAACGGAACGGAGACAACCTGATCTTCAGCGGCTCCTACCTCCCGCCAGCCAACCATTGCTTGGAACAGTGCGTGCGCTTGTGCAGGCGTCATGGGCTCAGGCATTGCTTGTCCTCCTTAATGACGCGCGGCGCCGCACCCACGACAGGCAGCGGCGGCACGTAACGTCTTGCGGCCGATATGCGTTAGCGCATCGGCGGTAGGCGGTGACTGGCAACCCACACCGCGTGTGCGAGTCTGGGCAGGCCAAGCCGTGATAGAGCGTGGCGCCGATGGCGTGAGTGGCGGCCCTGCTGCGACGTGGCATCACTTGGCTTCCTTGAGGATGAGCGGTTCCACGCTGATGCCCATCGAGGTCGGGCTGGCATCTAGGCGAGCGGCAGCGAGGGCGGTCTTGGCGCGGGCGAGGTCGGCGCGCAGGTCGATGTTGTCCTGCCGTAATGCGTCCCGGACCACGGTCACATCGTCAAGGTCACAGCGCAAATCAGCGATCTGTTGGTCTGCACGCAACAGAGCGGCGCGCGCATCAACAATCTCCATGTGCATCTGTTTGACTTCGATTGCGAGGCGCTGGGGCGTGACGATCTTGCCCTCGTCGTCCACCGTGGGGTTAGTCCGTGCCACAGTCGGAGCCCTCACCGTACCCGTCTCCGTCCCCGCGCCCGTCCCCTTTCGCGTCAGGCTGTACCCGAGGCACCAGGCACACCTACCGCAGCGGGGCTCGCCCGCCGCCTGGATGCAGCAGCCCCCGACGACGGCCATGAGCTGCTTGATGGCGGCGCGAGCGCGGGCGAGGTCAGCGCGCAGGTCGGCCACATCGGCCTCCGCTTCGTCGAGGGCGCGGATCAGCCGGTTTACCTCGGCGACGAGATCCGCGCTCTCCCGTAGCGCGCGGTCGGATGATCCGCACTCAGAGCAGATGGTATCGGTCACGGCGACTCCTCTCGCGTCAGGGAGTAGGCGGTACACCACGAGCACTCGCCGCACCCGCTGGCTGGATCGCGGCCGATCGGTTGTCTGACGCAGCCTCCCACGTCGGACATCAGCCCC
>ERZ1292623.1008-Hain-H51-01um-R1-1008-length-28116-cov-6_pt1 | contig 24459 bp, 27 predicted proteins | sample MGYA00564398_ERZ1292623 | MGnify/ENA primary metagenome ERZ1292623 (study PRJEB36523, sample SAMEA6512633) | groundwater metagenome | collected 2019-01-07 | study: AquaDiva: Metagenomics assemblies of 32 groundwater samples | reverse complement strand
CGCACAATACTGCCCCATATCTATGCCCTCGAAGAATTTGGTACGCACATCGAAGCCCACAAAGGCAACTACCATATCAGTGTCAGACGCCAGCTGCCCAAACGGCCGGTAATACTATACGAGTCGGGCGATACTACTACCGAAAACGCCCTTTTGGCAGCAGCGCGCATCGAAGGCGAAACGGTCATCAAGATGGCCAGCGCCAATTATGCAATCCAGGACCTTTGTTTCTTCTTGCAAAAGCTTGGAGTCCGAATTGAGGGCATCGGTACCACGACCCTGCGGGTTCGAGGTGTAAAAAATATCCGTAAAAATGTTACCTACACGCCCAGTGAAGATCCGGTCGAAGCTATGACCTTTATCGCCGCAGCGGTGACGACCAATTCTTCGATCATAATTAAACGGGCGCCGATTGAGTTTTTAGAGCTGGAGCTGTTGAAACTAGAAAAGATGGGCCTAAAGTTTACTGTGTCCGATATCTATAAGGCCGATAACGGCTACACCGACCTGGTTGATATTAAAATTTATAAGCATAACGGCAACTTAGTGGCACCGGAGGACAAAATCTACGGTCGGCCCTACCCCGGGCTAAATATTGATCATGTGCCCTACTTTGTGCCGATTGTGGCTAGCGCCAAAGGCCGCAGCCTGATTCATGACTGGGTTTATGAAGATCGGGCGTTAATGTATACCGAGATTAAGAAATTAGGTGTCGATTTGGAGCTTGCCGACACGCACCGCGTATTTATCAACGGACCGACTAGCTGGCGCTCGGCCGATATGGTGGCGCCAAGCGGGTTGCGCCCAGCCGTGATTCTATTGATCGGTATGCTGGCCGCGCCTGGCGTGTCGATGCTGCGCAACGTTTATACTATCAACCGCGGTTATGAAGAACTAGCTGCCCGCCTCAACGATCTGGGCGCCAACATCAGCGTTGCCTACGATATCTAGGGAAACAGGGGTCAATTTGCTATAGTTAGGGCGAGCGGGATTCGTATATCGGCTAATATATCAGTTTTCCAAACTGAGGAGACCAGTTCGACTCTGGTATCCCGCACCAAGCCCCGGTAGCTCAGCTGGATAGAGCAGGAGACTTCTAAGCTCAAGGCCGCAGGTTCGAATCCTGCCCGGGGTACCAAATTATCAGTGCAGTCATATAGTTTATCTGTTATATTATGCTTAAAGTTAAACAATGGACAATCAACCACAGAACTACCTGAATAATGTTCAGCCAGATCCGGGAAAACCAACAATATTTACTCGACTTAAAAACCACAAGGTAATAGCGGTACTGGCTATTGCCGGCCTTGTTATTCTAGGCCTCCTTGGATACGGAATCGTTAATCACTACAATCAAAAGTTAAAGGATGCAGGTACGAGCAAGGTCGTTGATTCAAAACCTAAACCAACTGTCTCTAAATCACAAAAAGCTCCAAGCAGTACCAACGCGAAACAATTGGTTGATCTACCAAGAGTAGCCAAGTCTACATCTACCGATATTGCCGTAGTGACGTATACCCCGCCGACTAATAAAGTAAGTTCGAGCGGGAATTGGTTAAATAAAAAAGCTTATGCCGCCGACGCACCCGTTACTTCGAGAGTTATAGTTTATGTTCATAACACTAATATCTACACAAGTATTATTGACTCGGAAATATACTTATACGACACGATACAAAAGCAAAACTATGTCCTTATAAAGGGCGGAACGGAAAGCCAAGCCGTATTCAATTCTAATCCTATTTTGCTGAAGAATAATAAAATGCTGTTCACCAGCACTACAACAGAACCAAACAATCCGAGTAAGCGCACGACTCTGGTAAAAAGCGTCGACTTGATTAGCGGCAAGATTACCCAGATTGACAATATTCCAACCGGCAATTTTTACAAAGGTTACGCTTCGCCTGACGGGAAATCTGGGGCTTTTCTAGACGAAAATAAAATCGTAGTACTCAATACCAGCGACTACACTACTTCTAGCTATGACGTTAAAATGCATGGCGAAGATTTTCAAGATGGAAGTAAGACATTTACTGATATAACGTGGTCGGCAGATTCAGGAACTATCTATTATTCAGATACGTATCCGATTGACCCAGTACATCTAACAGATGGCTATCCAACATTTGTTGGCAATAACATTTTTGCCCTCGACCTGGGTACTAAGCAGCCCAAACAAATAACAAACGATCCTCATTCTAAAATTGAACTTGCTCAATACGGATCAAAACTATTTTTTACAAAATATACCAATATGAGTAATCCAGGTTCTCAAACAGTTAAGTCCTATATTGACTTAACAAAATCCGGCAGTTCTATAGTTGATATTCCTAACACTGATAATTTTGCTTGGCCATTGCTGCCAACTGCTGACTTTACTCTATTTGCTACAGTCCCCGGAAACGATTTACGGGTTAACGCCATAAATCTAAAAGGCGAATTAGTGAACGATGTATATCAGGATCTAGTGAACAGTGGCAAACTTCTGGATAAACCATATCATCAATCGCTATTGATCGGTTGGGCCGACGAGGACACCCTCCTGATAGAACTTTACGGTAATGGCCTTTCGGCTGATGTTTATTCCTACAACATACACACAAAGGCCGTAGAACCAGTTCTAGAATCAATCAGTTAGCCATTCTCCTTTGGAGCAGTATTAAATTCAATTTTCTCCGGCTATAGTACTGCATACAATTGAATAACAGGGGTAGATGTGCTAGTATTTTGGGGTCAACACGGGCCAGTAGCTCAGCTGGATAGAGCATTGGCTTGCGGAGCCAAAGGTCGTAGGTTCAAATCCTGCCCGGGGTACCATATAATGGTTTTAGCCAATTTTGCAAAATCGTGCGTAGCAGAGCTTTGCAAAATTGAGAGGAGTCCGCCTAGGCGGACGACGAGGCGAGCGTAGCTCAGTTGGTTAGAGCGTCTGCCTGTGGCGCAGAAAGTCGTGGGTTCGAGTCCCATCGTTCGCCCCAAATTAAATCAAGGTGTCAAGAAGCATCAGTCTCTTTAGCTGACCGACTGGCATTGGCAGAGCGCCATTTTTTACCACCGGGATCCTTATCGGCGCTCCTTAGCTGGATGACGGGGTGTGGCGCAGCTTGGTAGCGCGCACCGTTCGGGACGGTGAGGTCGCCGGTTCGAATCCGGCCACCCCGACCACGCCAAATTAATTGACCTGTTAAGTAATTTAGTGTGGTTTACAGTTAGGACGCGAACTGCTATAAAGGCAGAATGTCAGCGGCCACTTTTTTCCGGCACACCAAGCAGTCTTTTTATGGCGCTCAGGCCATCGTCCGGCGAAGTTTTGGCGTCATAAAAAACGACCCGCAAATCTTGATCTACCCCTACCTGGCGGTTATTTTTATCCTAGCGACTTACCCGATTGTCGGCCGATTTGTATTTTCAATGTGGCATAGGGTGCAGTACTCAGAAATTATAGACCAGGCGACTAAGACAGCGTCAAATGAACTATTAGTACACTTGGGCCTTGTCACTTTTTCGGTTTTTTATACCTTTTTTGTAACCTCTTATTTCACCTGTATGATTTCAGCCAGCACTTGGGCCGAGCTTGAAGGCAAGCCAACCTCCCTGCTATACGGACTTAGGGTTGTAGGTCGCCGATTCTTGCGGGTGAGCCGTTTCGGGATTTTGGCAATATTTTTCTTTCCCATGGGCATTATTGCCCAGTACAAAAAATTTAGAAGCCCCCGCGGTGCTTTCGAAGCAATAAGTAGTTCTTTTTCACTTAGCATGTCCCAGTTAGCGCCAGAAGTTGTGACTGGCAAAAAGGGCGTCTTTGAAACCGTTAGACAATCCGTAAATACACTTGGCCAGTTATGGAAGGAAAGCCTGGTGATAAGAATAGGTATGTTCCTTTCCATCCTGCTTCTGGGCTCGATCAGTTTTTTGCCCAAACTCATCGAGCACTACTGGTTTAATGGCCAGACTACTCATGTAGTCGGCTGGATAATCACAGTCTTCTTGGGCGCCAGCAGCTATGTAGTCCTGCGTGTTATTGGCGCTGTCTTTACCACGACTCTATATTACGAAGCCAAAAGCAAAAAATAATCTGCCGAGGCAGATTATGGTCGGGGAGACAGGATTTGAACCTGCGACCCTCGCGTCCCAAACGCGATGCGCTACCAGGCTGCGCCACTCCCCGAATAACAGATTAATTATACCTTACCTTTTTCTTTGATGATTTCTAGTAGCTCCGGAAATTTAACCAATCGTGGATCCGTTTTTTTACTAAAATGTTTCATGCCAGACATTATTATCATTTCGGCATTAAGTGCTGAAGCTATCTCCTTTGCCCCTTCAAGCGGACAATAAGGATCATCGTCTGAATGGATGACAATAAATTTTTTAGCTTTTTGTTTGATTTTTTCATAGTCAAAATTTAAATCTTTAAGGTCTTTCAAAACATCCCAACCCAAATCTCCTTTAAATACCGCGACCATAATCGCAGTATCAACCTTAATGCCATCAGGTAAATTTTCGAGCAAAGCCAGAACCTCGACAGCTCCTGCCGAATGACCGATGACCAAGTTATCCTGAAAATCCCAGCCACTTCCAAGTAAAAATTTGTTGTAGCGTTCAACATTAGGCTGTTTTGCACCGGGTAAATCTGGCACCCAAACTTCGTAACCCAATTTTTCCAATTCAGTCTTTAACCACGGGAACCAGTTCTTGGTATGAGTGGCGTCGGTGCCATGAAGAATGACCGCTTTCATAGGTCTATTTTAATTCATATTCCCAGCCGGGCTGCCAGATAAATTCTTGGGAGACAGCTTCTTCCAATGGCATGTCTTTAATCCAATGATCTAGGGCATAATGAGTGGCTCTATGACCAATAAGTAACACCTTCCTGCCATCCCATCCTTTCTTGAGGTCACCTAAAAAACTCCACATTCGTTCTGCGGTTTGTTCATAACTTTCTCCATTTGGGAAGGGTTCAGTAATTCTTTTAGGGCGTTCGGTTTCAATAAGACTACTTGGCCTGAGCGTAAGGTCACCATAATTACATTCCCGTAGGCGCCAATCAGCAAAAATCCTGCTTGGCTTATCTCCGAAGGCAATAACAGCGGTTTGGTATGCCCTTTGTAAATCAGACGTAAAGACCGCATCAAAGTCATACAAACTGTGTCGCTCACCAAGCTCCTTTGCTTGCTTTTTACCGAGTTCCGACAATTCTACATTATTCCAACCAGATGCTCGTTTTTCCTCGTTGTCCACAGTTGTCGCATGAGCTTCAAATGTAATTTCAATCATACCGATACTCTACTTGGCGAATTCGATGGCGCGGGTTTCGCGAATGACGTTGATTTTGATAGTGCCGGGATACTGCATCGTCGATTCGATCTTGTTAGCCACGTCGCGCGCCAGGCGGATGGCTTGTAGATCGTCAATGGCCTTGGGCTGTACAAAAACTCGCACCTCGCGGCCGGCACTGATGGCATAAGCCTTTTCGACTCCGTCAAAGCTAGTGGCTGTATTTTCTAGATCTTTCATTCGTTCGACAAAACCTTCGGCGCTGATGTTGCGAGCGCCCGGCCGGGCACCGGAAATAGCGTCGACCACTCGGACTATCAATGCCTCGGTCGTGGTGGCATCAATATCGTCGTGGTGGGCCTCAGCCGCATGCGCGACTTCTTCTGGCGCACCGTATTTGCGCAGCATCTCGCCGGTGATGTGATGGTGCTTGCCTTCGACTTTATGCGACAACGCCTTACCAATATCGTGAGTCAGTGCAGCGTACTTGGCGACTTTGGCATTGGCGTTTAGCTCTTCGGCCAGCACGCCGGCGATCTGGGCCATCTCGATACTATGCTTTAAAACATTTTGGCCATAACTGGTACGGTATTTAAGCTCGCCCAGCAACTGCAGAATTTCCTTTGGCACGCCAACGATACCGACTTCACGCGCCGCATCCTCGCCGGCGCGTACTACGTCTTTTTGCACTTGAGCCTGAGCCTTCTCGACGACTTCCTCGATACGGCCCGGGTGAATCCGGCCGTCCTTGAGCAGCATTTCCATCGCTTGGCGGGCCACTTCACGGCGCACCGGATCAAAACTACTAAGTACAATCATGCCAGGCGTTTCATCAACTAAAATGTCGACACCAGTTGCCCTTTGCAGGGCTTGGATATTGCGGCCTTCCTTGCCAATAATGCGGCCTTTCATTTCCTCGTCTTCGAGTTTCACGGATGTGATGGTCCGCTCGGCTGTAACCTCGCTCGCCATCCGTTCCATGGCTGTAACGAGCGTTGTACCGGCTAGTTCTTCAGCATTTTCCTTGGCTTCGTTTTGCAACTTTACAACTAAACCTTCCAGGTCGTCCTTGATGTCGCGTTCGGTCATTTGCATCAGCTTTTCGGTAGCATCGGCTTTGGACAGCTTGGCAATCTTTTCCAGTTTATCTTGCTGTTTTTTGCGAATATCACGAATTTCGTTTTTCAGCGCTTCGACTTCATCTTCGGCTTTGCGTAAGTTTTGACTTCTCTTATCCAAATCGTCGAGTTTTTTATCCAGCGCGTCTTGACGTTCTAGTAGCCTGTTTTCAAGGTCTTTAAGTTCGTTTCGTCGTTTCTGCTCTTCTTTTCTGGCTTCGTCGATACGCTTGTCGGCTTCTTCTTGAGCTTTTCGGACCAAGGCCTCGCCTTCTTTTTTAGCCCGGCTTAATTCCTTTTTAGCCTCTTCGGCTGCTTTGCCCTGTGTTCGGCGGTTGTAATAAACTGCCCCGCCCGAACCCACTAAAAGACCGGCTATTGCTAGCACAATAGTAAGTACTATCATATGTCTCCTCCTTAGGAGACCTGTTTGCCGCCCACTTTTTTCTGGCGATCACTATCACTTCTTTAGCCCAAAAAGTTGAAGGGCGGCTTTAGGTCAACAAAAATTTTATATAAGTTGGATACTCCCAAAACACCGGAGAAAAATCCTATCTTTACTATAGGGCCACTTCTAAAAAATCGCAACGCCCAGTAGTAGACTTTCGGGCGTCCGCCGATGGCGGACTATATCCACATACGTGGATAATCTCGAAAGCTCACTACTGGGCAACGTTTGAGATTTTATTTTTTGGGTGGTGAGGTGGCCGCTGGACGGTCATAGTACGGAGTAGCGATTTTGTCGGTTTTACCAGTTTGTAAATCTTTAAGTCCTGCTTCGAGCCAGTTTTCGCCGCGGCGCGCCACGATTGGAATATTTTGGGCGTAGGCAAGCGCGTTGGCTACAGTTAAACCAATACGTAAACCGGTAAAACTGCCCGGGCCTTTGAAGCAAACAATTCCTTCGATGTCGTCCCAGGAAATACTTAACTTGTTAAGTATTTCCTGGGTTTTGAAATGGATGGTTTTGGAAAGTTCGCGGTGCGCTTGCCATTTAAGTTTGCCGAGTTCTTTCTTATCATCATATAAATACAGCTCGGCTTCCGGTTTGTCAGTCCTAATCCCTAAGATAATCACGGGTGTTGCTCCTGCCAGACGGTTTCCAATTTTCGCACAACTGCGGCTTTTGTCTCCGGATAACTAATGCTGATTTCCCTTTCCTCGGGATTATTAGCGGTTAGTTTAAACTCTATGCTCAACCTATCATCGGACAAGACATTTTGGACAATGTCGCTCCATTCTACGACCGTAATAACTTTGGGATTTTGCAGCGATTCGGCCAGTTCGTCGCTCATAATCCCCGCCTCGTGAAGTCGATAAAAGTCGTAGTGATGGATCTCTGCATTTTTGGCTTTGTAAATTTTATTGAGGGTGAAAGTCGGGCTAGAGACCGCGTTTTTACTTCCCAAACCACGAGCTAAACCGCGAACGAAAGTTGTCTTGCCTCCCCCCAAATCGGCTTTCAACTCGACCAGCGCCGGCGCTACCAGTAGCTGCCCCAGCAGTTGCCCGAGCCGCTCGGTATCGGCGGAACTGGTAGAGACGGTTTTGTAGATCATTACGGTACTCATATGCAGCATATGCTACTGCGCCAAGGCCTACACCTGCAAGCACAAGCGGGTGCAACGGACTAGCATTTTTTATCGCGGATGAGCCGGGACTATTACTAGAGGAGGTTGAAGCGGCCTTGACCTTAGGAGTAGCGATCGTTTTGCTAGCGGTGGTGGCTGCCTTTTTGGTGGCTGCAGTAGCGCTGCCAACGGACAAAGTTTTGACACTCAACGGCTGGTTAATAACATTAGCGCCACTGACCGTTGGTGTGGTCGTGAAGTACCAATTGCCATTTGCCAAGGCCCAGCTTTGGCCGTCCGGTGCTTTGGCGTACACATCGCTTTGACTGATAACGTTGCCAGCCGGGTCAAGCAGGCGAGCCTGGCCACCGCTGTTGCCAAGGCTCAAGTTAGTATCAATAGAATAAAAGGCTGTAAAACTTTTGGGGGCCAGACTTGTGCCAGCTGTGAATGTGTAATTATGCAAGGTTGTAGTTCCGGTTTGTAGTTTAAAGCCAGTCAGATCAAAGGCGACATCGTTGGAGTTGTAAAGCTCGATGAATTCGTCTTCGCTGTCGGTCTGTGGCTCCGCTGGGTTGGGGAACAGTTCGTTAATTTGGGGTGCCGCCAGACCGACATCGGCCGGTGGCAATAACGATGAGCCTGAAGTTTGACTGCCATCGCTCAGGCTAACGATAGTTGCTGGCGGAGCAGAGCCGACCAAAAGGCCGCTGGGCCCAGGCGTCGATACGCCGGAGACTGTAACGTTTAACTGACATGTATTTATGCTATCGACATCAGCTAGCTGCCAAAGGTATGGTGCCCCGGCGCTGGTGTTTTGATAACGATAATACGCGCCACTTGGTGCACTGGTACTACTGGGCACATTGGTTATCATACCAACGGCAGAGTTAACGCCACTGCTCCATGAAACGGCATCGCCAGCCGTCTGGACAAGCAGGCCCCCAATCAAGCTAGCTTGGACGACTTCCAAGAAACCGCCAGAATCGGTTAAACTCAACGAAAGCTTTGCCGTAACTGTGGCACCGCAAGTATTGCCGCCGTTGGCTGATAATAAAATTGTTTGGCCGTTGCCCAAAACTCCGGATGGCAACTGTTGTGAGCTACTACTAACACCTGAAGCTAGTGGGTTGACATTATTGAAGATGTAAAGCCAGTATTTGCTAAGGTCGGATATGGTTGAACCGGTGTTATTTTGCAGCATTAAAAATTCGGTGCCGGTAATTTTGATTTCGGCTAGTGACAAGCCGCTCGGTACAGCCAGTTCTGGCGGATTGGCGGCCCAGGCTCTCGAACTCCCCAATCCTATAAGCATAAGAAATATTACCAAAACATATTTCCTCATCGTCATCAATTATTATTGCTGGCCTTCACATATGCAAGCACCAGCATTTTGGAGTTATACTAAAGACATGCTTCTGATGAGTAAGAGTTTATATAACCGGCCGGTGATGAGCCTACGGCTTGGCTCGCCGATTGCTGTTGCCGTTGAGCCAATTATCAATCCGCACAACCTCAAAGTCTTGGGTTGGTGGTGCAAGATGCCCGGTGGTACTAAACAGCAAGTCTTGCTGGCAGAAGACGTCCGCGAAATTCTATCTCAAGGCCTAGCCGTTAACGATGAGTATTCGCTTAGCCATAGCGATGATCTGGTACGGCACAACGAGATTCTAGGTATTCATTTTCAGTTGCTGAATAAAACGGTCAAGACCAAGCGTCACAAACTGGGCAAAATCGCTGACTTTGCTTATGACAGTGAAGCTATGTTAGTACAAAAACTGCACGTTGCCCGGCCGCTGACCAAATTATTTGTTAGCGAAGATACACTCATAATTGACCGTAACCAAATAATCGAGATTACCGACCATTACATTTTGGTACGGGATGCTGACGTGAAAGTTACGCAGGAAGAACTAACTCCGGTCATCGAAGCCGTTCCAGCTACCTAGCATATTCAATCCCCTATTTCAAACATATGTTTGAAATAGGGGATTGATTGTATCTGTTATGGGCGAATGGGTGTGGCTAAATTGAGGTATCGGACCGGTCAAGAGTTAGGGCTTGTTTGACGTCTTGCCAGCTAAAGCCTTGGGTTGCTAAGTACTGTGCCAATTTTTGCGGGTCATTTTTGTAGCGGCTGGATTTACGTTTTTTGGTGATCAATTCTTTAAGCCGTTGTTCTTCGTTACCCCCGCCCTTTTGCATCAGCTCGTCAATCAACTCCCGGCCCAGACCTTTTTTATAAAGTTCGGCTTGGATGGCACGGTTACTTTTGGCGCGGCGCCGGTGCAGTTCGATCAGCCACTCACCAAATTTTTGCTCGTTCAAATAATTCTTATCGGAAAATTCCTGCACCAGCGCCGCGGCCAGCTCCGGGTCAGCCTTTTTACGGTATAAATAATCTTTGAATTCGCGGATAGAATGCGGCCGGTTGAGCAGCCACTCCAGTGCCCGAGCGCGAAGTTTGCCGTCATCGGAAATTTTTTTCAGCCGTTTGACGTCGGCTTGGCTAAGCTCCTGGTCTTTTTTTAGTTTCTGCGCCAATAGTTCGTCTAAGCTCAACGAAAAACTATATTTTTCGTCTACAAACACACTCACCCGCTCCGGGTTTTTGACTTGCTGCTTGATGGCCGTAATTTTCATCCGATTAAATTATGAACTAGCCAGACCATTAAGATAAACCAGACCAGCTCAACAATAATTCCCCATGGCCGTTCCATCCACTGTACCCATATATGAAATCTAGATAGACTGCTGGGGTTAATGATTTTCTTACCAATTTTAGCTCGATAGAAATGGCGCCCCCAGGTTAAGTCGGGGGCAGCGCCCAAGAAACTACAAACTAGAATTAGCCACCACTGCACATGATTACTAAATGCTATAGGCCCCCCAGTGAGGATTATTATAAAGAGAAATATATCCGTCGCTAAAAATATTTTAAACGCTGGGTTTTTCATTTTTTGGATACCACTGTTTAATCCACTTTGAATGCCTTTTGGTTCATAGTGAGGCAAGGCATCGAGGACAAAGTGCGAAATAAAGGCCAGCGGAATGGCAAACTCAGGTTTTTTTACAGCCAAAGCTATGGCTGCGCCGGTTAAAGCATGGTTAGTCGCCGTCATGGCTCAATGATAGCAATTATTCGGTCGGAGGAAGTGGAGTAAAAAGTCTGCCGGCTGCGGTAGAAAGCGCCACATATACATTGTCTCTGTCCAACTTTCCTTCTTTATCGAATGTAGTGAGCGCACTATCGTACCCGTACCACCAATTAGCATTCTCGCGGCGTCCTATTATAGAAAAGGCTTCACCTATTTTTCTAGGGTCTAATATTACCCAGGATCTTCCGCTATGATCCGGTCGACTTTCATTTGGTTGACTTATCACTCTTTCTACTTCTACTTCAAGTTCTGCTAAACCTACTAAACGGTCGAAGGGAATAACACCGTAGGAGGTAATACCGGTTTGGTCTGCGTATTGGATTTCAAATCTAGATTTTGGCAGTCCGTTGTCTTGTTCTTCTGGGATAAAATCTCCGGGTTTAAAAATAGCTGTAATCCCTAACCCTCTCACAAACCTTTTAAGGGTCCTCATACTGACCAGGCGAACTTCTCCCCCAGGTAATACTAGTGGATAGTGCTCGGTCATCTATGTTTCCTTTTCCGCAGCTTCCCGGGTTTCTTTGGCAATTTTTTCAAAAACTTTGGGATTGTCGCGCAGATATTGCTTGGCGGCTTCGCGGCCTTGGGCAAATTTTTCGCCGCCGTACTCGTACCAAGCGCCGTTTTTGACCACTATCTCGTGGGTGGCAGCCAGGTCCAGCACGTCACCCTCGGTACTGATGCCTTGGTTGTACATAATGTCAAATTCGGCCTCGCGGAATGGCGGTGCTACCTTATTTTTAACCACTTTCACTCGTACATGGTTGCCAATAGCTTCGTCCCCGATTTTAATTTGGGAGATTCGGCGAATGTCCATACGCACACTAGAATAAAACTTCAGCGCCTGCCCGCCAGTGGTTGTTTCTGGGTTGCCAAACATTATGCCGATTTTCATACGCAGTTGGTTGACGAAGATAACCGTACACTTGGTACGGCTAATGATGCCGGTCAGTTTGCGCAGAGCTTGGCTCATCAGCCGGGCCTGGAGACCCATGTGGGCATCGCCCATATCGCCCTCGATTTCGGCCTGCGGCACCAACGCGGCGACCGAGTCTACCACAACAATATCCACAGCGTTAGATCGAACTAGCGTTTCAAGAATCTCTAGTGCCTGCTCACCACTATCTGGCTGGGAAATTAACAGGTTATCGGTATTAACCCCCAAGCGCTTAGCGTAACTAGGGTCTAGAGCATGCTCGGCGTCTATAAAAGCCGCTGTGCCGCCGGCTTTTTGGACTTCGGCTACGGCGTGCAGACAAACAGTTGTTTTACCAGAACTTTCCGGGCCATAAATTTCGATAACGCGGCCTTTGGGGATACCACCGCCCAGCGCAATATCTAAACTAAGAGCGCCAGTTGGAATCGTTTCGACGTTAACCCTGTGGGCATCACCAAGCCGCATAATTGAGCCGGTACCGAACTGTTTTTCAATAGAATCAACCGCCAATTTTAGGGCTTGCGCCCTACCGCTACCAGCTTTGTCACCTGTGTCGGCAATCGTTTTTTTCTCGGCTTTATTCTTCTTGGTCATGTTTCTCCTTAACCTCGTTGTCTTAAGTATAGCAAGCAGGTGCCCAGGTAAAAGTGCTGCAGCTTAAAATTAAGCATGGTTTATTTAAGTATAAAATTTCATATATCTAGACCTAATTCCTAGTTGCTAATTGCTACTTCCTCTATAATAAGCATATGCGCATTAATGATGCCCTGGTGCTCGATTTGCTCCGACAGGATAAAAAACTGACCGAAGAGCAGATAAAAAATCTTTTGGACGCCCAGCGGAGCGAGAAAAAACCGCTCCAAGACCTGGCGATGTCCACTAATTTAATCAGTGAAAAAGAGCTGACCCAGGAATACGCCTCCCGAACCGAGGTACCGTTTGTCGAAATTATCCCCAAAAACTTGCGCAAAGACGTTTTAAAACTAATCCCCGAACATATAGCCCGCCAATACAATGTGGTGCTATTTGACGTCCGCGAAGATGGCAGCAAGCTGCTGGCCATGGAAGATCCCGACGATGTCCAAGCGTTGAACTTCTTGCAAAAACAACTAGGCACCAACATTCGGGTTTATGTAGCAACCCGTTCATATATTTTGACAGCTCTCGACCAGTACCGCGGCAACATTAGCAGTGAGCTAACCGAAGTTATCGCCACCGGTAGCAGTGGTTCAGACGCCGAAACCGAGGAGGAAATCAAAGCCGAAGATCTAGCCGAAGACAGCCCGATTGCCCAAACCGTAAACCTGATTATCCAAGACGCAGTCAAGCAGGGCGCCAGTGACGTTCACGTCGAACCACGCGAAAATCAAGTTTCAATTCGCTACCGTATCGACGGCCAGTTGCGTGAAACTAATAAATTACCCAAGAAACTGATGCTGTCACTGGTCAGCCGTATTAAAATCCTAAGCAATCTAAAAATTGACGAACGTCGCGCTCCCCAAGACGGCCGCTTTAAAGTCAACATCGGCAGCAGCCAGTACGCCCTGCGCGTCAGCACATTGCCTATCAGTGAGGGGGAAAAGGTGGTAATGCGTATTTTGGACGAATCGAGCAAAGCTTCAACACTGGAGGAACTGGGTTTTTGGGGCATCAGCCTAAGTCGGCTGGAACAAGCCTTGACTCGGCCGCACGGCATGATTTTGTTTACTGGCCCAACCGGCAGTGGTAAAAGTACCAGTCTGTTTAGTATCTTATCCCGACTCAATCAGCCGACAGTCAACATCAGCACCGTCGAAGATCCGATAGAGTATAAAATCCCCGGCGTTAACCAGGTTCAGGTCAATCCTCTAGCCGGTATGACCTTTGCCAACGGCCTGCGGGCACTGCTGCGCCAAGATCCCAATATCATAATGGTCGGCGAAATCCGCGATAGTGAGACTGCCAATCTGGCAGTTCAAGCCGCCCTGACCGGCCACTTGGTTTTTAGCACCCTGCACACCAATAATGCCGCCACTTGCCTGCCACGCATGCTGGATATGGGCATCGAGCCATTTTTAATTGCCAGCACCGTCCGAGCGGTTGTCGCCCAGCGCCTGGTACGCAAATTAGTGCCCGACGCGGTTGAGGCCTACAAACCAGACGAAGCGACACTCAAAAGAGTCCAAGCGGCTTTTAGCTTACCCGACGCGGCGGCCATGATGCACGTCCACGAACTAGAGAAGCAAGCCATGAAAAGCCGAATCGGTACTGCAGCTACCGGCGACCCTTCAACTACCGAGCAAAATATTGAGCGGCTGTGGCGTATGAAAAGTAACAGTAGTGCTGGCAGTTCTTTCCGGGGCCGGTTAGGCATTTATGAGGTCTTGGACATTAGTCCGGAAATTCAAAAAATGATTGTCAGCGGCAGTACCAGCGAGACGTTGCAAAACCAGGCCATCACTGAAGGCATGGTCACCATGCAGACCGATGGCCTTATAAAATCACTGCGTGGCCAAACCACTCTCGAAGAAGTAATGCGTGTCACCACCGAGCGATAATGACTACATCATTATCGCTCCCGTTCACCGTTCACCGTTCACCGTTCACGATGTGTTATCTGTTAACTGTTACCAGTGGTCTGTGGCTAATCGTTACTGGTAAATATATGGTTAATCGTGAATGGCTAACTGTTAACTGCACCGGAGGTGCTTGTGCCGGATTTTAGCTATACCGCACAGGGCCCCGGCGGCCAAAAGTCTAGTGGCGTCCTGACTGCTGCCAGTCGCGAAGCAGCGCTTGGCATGTTACGCTCCCAGGGCTCCAAACCACTGATGATAAAAGAGGCCAAGGCCAAAAAAGGTGGGTTTGGACTGCGTAAAAAAGTCAAGATCAAAGACCTGGTTATCTTCACCCGCGAGCTGTCGACCATGATCAGCGCCGGTGTGCCGCTGCCACGCGGCCTCGATACATTGGCCGCTCAAACCGAAAACAAATATTTCAAAGAGGTGGTTACAGCCATTAATCACGATGTGGAAAGTGGTGTACCCCTTGCTGATGCTATGGCTAAATTCCCTCGCGTTTTTGGTGAAGTTTATGTAAACATGGTGCGGGCTGGCGAGGCCGGTGGTATTTTGGACGACATCATGAAGCGCCTGGCCTTGCAGGTTGAAAAAGATTCGGCTATTCGCCACAAGATCAGGTCAGCAATGGCCTACCCGATGGTCATCCTTAGTATTACCGTCATAGCCTTTTTTGGCATCATGCTGTTTGTCATTCCCAAAATTGGCAAGATCCTACACGACCTCGGCGGACCAAACGCCAAGTTCCCTATCTATACCCAGGTGTTGCTAAACCTGAGCAGCTTTTTGACCAGCAATAGTATCCTACATTCCATTCCTTTGATTAATAAGCTGCCGCTTATCGGCTCGCTACCAAATGCCGTACTGCTTATGGCGGCTATGGTAGTTGCCGTCATCTATCTGCGCCGCTATGTCCGTACCCAGGGCGGCCAGTATAAATTTCATTTACTGCTACTACGTATCCCGGTGCTCAAAACCGTCCTGATTAAAATTGCTGTGGCCCGATTTGCTCGGACCTTTTCTTCGCTGATGAGCTCGGGCGTAACCGTACTGGAAGCACTAGAAGTTACCGGCAAAGCCATAGGCAACCGGGTAATCCAGAGGCAGCTGGAGCAAGTCGCTGAAGCAGTCAAAAATGGTCAAAGCTTAGGAAAGCAACTGCTGGCGGCGCCCTACTTTCCACCGATTGTCGGCCAAATGATTATAGTCGGTGAAGAAACCGGTAAAATTGACGAGATTTTGCTTAAAGTAGCCGAGTTTTACGAAGAAGAAGTCGATGCCGTGATCGACAGCCTGGCCAGTATTATTGAACCGGTAATGATTGTGCTACTAGGCGGCATCGTCGGCTTGATCGCGGCAAGTGTTATGGGCCCCATAGCCGGCTTATCCAAGAACATCGGAAGCTGAGCTTCACACCTCAGTCAGTGTTTCGCTGACGCCTAGTCAGGCACTCGAGCGTGAAGCTCGGCATTCTAGGTGGTGTGGATACTTCTTGACATCAAAATGCTACTGTTTATAATCAGGGGTAAGAACAAAAAAAATGTTCTATTAATTAATAAGCAAGAAAATAAGAAGGGTGGGTACTTTATATGACCTCGATTAAAAAGGCGGCGGCCAAGGGTTTTACAATAGTTGAACTTTTGATTGTCATCGTCGTCATTGGAATTTTGGCGGGGTTGGTCGTTGTTACTTACAACGGCATCCAGCAAAAAGCGCGCGACACAGAAAGAAAGACGGACATTAACGCTTTGCACGGACAACTTGAAGCTTACCAGGCACAGAACGGTAATTACCCAACATTGACAAACTTCAATGATTCAACCTTTCGTAGCACCAACATGAAGGGTCTTGACGCAGCCGCTCTGCAAGATCCCAAGGGCTCAGCTCAAACACTAGTAGCCACACCAGCAGCTAACGATTACGCTTACGCCGAAGCACCAGCAAACTGCGACAATGGTGCTGGTGGTGACTGTACTAGTTACACTCTAACAGCCACGCTGGAAGGCGGCGGCACATACGTCAAACAGTCATTGAACTAGTCTGGGACACACGCGACACGCTGGTGGTATCGGGCAAAGCCCGAAAGCCACCAGCGTTTTTGGTGCATTACTGCGATCTAGCCTGCGTTACTCCTTCAACGTATCGTTAGTACGTTTCAGTCCGTCACTCGACTCTTCCTTGTACTGCATCCAAACGCGTACGCCCCAGAAGAATATTAATATCCAATTCCTAGGCATTTCCACGGAATTTTCGTTTATACTTGAACATAAGCATGAAAAAGTGGGACATGTCTGGTTTTAGTGTAGTCGAGCTTATTTTGTCTATAACTGTCGGCGCTTTATTTATCACTTCTCTCACTCAAATCACCAACAATTATGTCAGTCTCGGCCAAAAAAGTCGGAACGTAATATTGTCTAACTCTTACGTAGAGGGGAAGGTTGAAGCCCTGCGCAATATTGGTTATAACGGCTTGAGCGAGGGCACCACCGACCTTAGCGGTGAGCTCCCCCCGCAGTTACCCACCCCCCGTAGCGCCACTATGACAGTTACCAGCCCTAGCAGCGGCCTCAAGCAAGCTGATATTTCTGTGACATATAACGACAAGGGTAAAAATCAAACTTATAGTTATACAACCTATGTAGGAGAGCTAAGTGTTGTCCAATAAAAAATTAGGCAATGCGCCAGGTGGATTTACAGTGGTAGAGTTGGTAGTTGGGATAACCATTGGTTCGATTTTATTTTTGGCCTTTATGGTAGCTTTGACCAACCAATTCGTGTTGATTACCAAAAATAATGCCGCGATTGACATGGCCGCCAACTCCCAAAACTTACTACGAACAACGGTCGAGGCACTGCGGGTTGGTGACGGCGTTCGCCAAACCAACACAATTGCCGACGCTAATGCGCCCGGCGGCGGTTGGAGCACCAGTAACACTGACTTCGTGATCGTGATTGCGTCACCGGCGCTCAACTCAATTCGTAACTATATTATCGATCCCGGCACTGGTAGCCCTTACATGAATGAGCTGGTTTATTACAAAAGCGCCGGCAGTCTAATGGAACGTCGGTTGGCCAACCCTGGCGCTAGTGGTAATTCACTGGTTACTTCTTGCCCCTCTAGCTCGTCCTCTTCGTCCTGCCCACCAGACAAACTGTTGGCCGACTATGTGCAATCGATGGCCTTCACACTCTACGACCAGGACAATATTTTAACAACCGACCCTACGCTGGCGCGCTTAATTATAATTGACTTAGGTATGCAACGGACGGTTTTTGGATCGGCCATCAGCCTGAACAATAGCATCCAAGTAACGCTAAGGAACTGGTTCTAGCATGAAATTATTGGGAAAATTTAAACAGGAAGGCCAGGTTTTAGTTTCGTTATTAATCGTTGTACCATCCTTGATCCTAATCGTTTCGGCTTATCTGAGCTTGAGCGCCTCCAGCTACCGATTGAGCCGTCAGGACCAATTCCACACCATGGCCCAACTAGCCGCCGACTCTGGTGCCGATTATGCCATCGGTCAAATTAACCAAAACAGCGACTACGCGGGCATCGGCGAAACAACCCTGCACAGCGACAGCCAGATACGGACAACTTACACCGAAACGGTTGCTGCCGATGGCGATTCCAGCAAAACCATTACCTCAACCGGCAAAACCTACTGGCCAGCCAGCGCTGCCACACCTGCTGCGACTGTAACCGTTAAGGTTGACCTGCGAGCCGTTCAGCAGGACAATTATAGTATTATCAGCGGCAACGGTGGTTTAATTATGAGCAACAGCTCAAAAATCGTAGCTGGCGACATTTTTATAAATGGCACCATTAGTTTGTCTAACTCGGCGCAAATCGGTCTAAGCACTAACTCTGTAAATGTTGATGTAGCCGACGAGGCCTGCCCAGTGCCGCCCGATGCTACCTACCCACGTATCTGTAATTCTGGTGAAACTGCCGAGCCTATTTCGATCATTAACACGGCTCACATTTATGGCACAGTTAGGGCTAATAACCAAATCACCACCGCGGCTATGACTAACCCGGGACTTACGGCTAGCTCTGGAGTTGCTACCCAGGCCTTGCCTTCCTATGACCGTGCTGGCCAAAAAACAGCTGTTGCCACTACCATAACTGGCGCGGCAGCCTCTTGCTCTAGCGGTACAAAAACTTGGGTAGCTAATACTAAAATTACTGGTGACGCTACAATTTCTAACAGTTGCAAGGTAACTGTCGCCGGTAATGTTTGGATTACCGGCGAATTGACGGTTAGTAACACAGCCCAAATGATAGTCGCCGATTCGCTAGGAACTACCAGGCCAAATATTATGGTTGATGGTGATAACGGCGCAGATTTTAAAAACAGCGCTAAGCTGATTTCTAATGCCAGCGGCACTGGTTTTGAAATTTATACTTTTTGGGCTAACGCCGCTTGCTCACCAGATTGCACTACTCTAACTGGCACTAACCTTTATAACTCAAGAAGCATGATAACTATTTCGCTTGACAACACCGCCCAAGGACCGCAGAGTATCTTTTACGCTTATTGGACTAAGGTCCAAGTAAAGAACAGCGGCCAAATCGGTGCCTTGATTGGCCAAACAATTGAGCTTAAAAACAGCGGCACCATAACCTTTGGCAGTGCCGCCAGCACCGGCAGTACATTCTGGGTGACCAACGGCTATCGCCGCAGCTTTTAGGGCTCAAGGATCCCTGGCTTTAGTTACCGGTCTCAGATGCTATACTTTTAGATAAGGATAAGTGTAACTAAGAGTGGGAATTTCAAAATTAAATTTTTACCGGGAGCAACCGCTTTTTGGCCTTGATATTGGCCATTCCAGCATGAAAATCATGCAGCTGGAACGCCTCAGCGGCAAAAAACCAAAAGTGCTCGGCTACGGCGTCAGTAATTATTATCCCGAGAACGCTATTTCTAACGGCGTGATTGTAAACTTCGAGGTACTGGCCCACACCATGCGCGAAATGTTTAGCGACCGACTAGTCGGCAATATTAGCACCAAGCACGTAGCTTGTACCGTCCCAACATCGTTCACCTTTAGCCGGCCAATGACCTTGCCGCCAATGGATAAGCAGGAGATCCAGGACGCCGTAAAGTTGGAAGCCGAACAATACATCCCCATCTCTCTGGAAAATTTATACCTCGATTATGACATTTCGCGCCAGGACCAGGCCGGTCTCGATCTGTTGGTCGTGGCTACGCCCAAGAATATTGTCGACAGCACCATTAAATTTTTAGAGTCGGTGGGCTTTATACCGGTAGCGTTAGAACCCACTATGAATGCTGCGGCTCGGCTTTTTTCTATGGCCGACCTTTCCAGTTCCGAGGCCTCGCTATTAATTGATTTTGGCTCGATGGCTATCGACATTGCGGTCTTTGACCAAAGTATGTTTGTCAACTCTACGATCAGCGGCGGCAGTGACACGCTGACCAATTTGATTGCTAAAAAACTCAACGTCACACCTTCCGAGGCCTACGTCATCAAGAGCCAATATGGCATCGGGCCCGGCGCTAAAACCATGGCCGTTTTGGAAGCCGCCCGCCCAATTTTAGAACCGATGGTTCGCGAAGTCCGTAAAATTATGCGTTACTACGACGAGCGGGCTGCCGAGCGACACCGTAAAATCAGCCAAATTATTACTACCGGCGGCGGAGCCACCATGCGCGGTCTGAATGAATATTTAAGTCGCGAACTGGAGGTACCAACCAGACGGCTAGACCCTTGGCCGAACATCGATTTTGGTGACCTTGCGCCGCCCACTGATCTGGCCAGCTCGATGTATGTCACCGTAGCCGGCGAGGCAATTTTAAGTTCGCAGGAGATATTCTCGTGATAAATCTCTTGCCATCAGATTATGGCGCCAGCCTGCGTTACTCACATCTAAATGTGATCCTACGCCGCTGGCTGGTCGCGGCCCTGCTGGCGTGCGGCGGTTTAGTACTGATCTTGGCCGTTAGCTGGATGTATATCACTCAGCAGAATAAAAATCTGACCAAAAATATTGATTCTGTAAATCAGCAGTTACGGGCGGAAGATTTAGCCGGCACCCAGAAAAAAGCTAGCGATATAACCAGCAATATTAAGATTATTAACCAAGTGCTGTCGCGCGAGATTCGTTTTTCTGGGTTAATTATCCAAATTGGCTCGGTCATGCCGTCTGGTACGGTTCTTTCAGGCCTTACTTTGTCCAAGGTTGATGGCGGGCTAGATCTAAGCGCCAGCGCCCGTGACTATACATCGTCTGCCCAAATCGCCGTCAACTTAAGCGACCCTAACAACAAAATTTTCGACAAAGTCGACATAATCAACATCAATTGCTCCTCGACTTCCGGCAGTGCATACCCCTGCAGTGCCACCTTTAGAGCCCTGTTTAGTAAGTCCACCAAGGGCCAATTCTTAAATGTCCCAGGAGCCAAGCAATGAAATTGCAGTTTACAGTTCACAATTCACCGTTCACAGTGCGTTATCGGTTAACCATTATCCGTGAACAATGGTTAATGGTTAATGGTCAATGTATGGTAAATAGTAAATGGCCAATGGTTAATGGCTCCGGAGGAGTATTATGAGCCAGAGCCGCATGCGATTAGTTCTACTCTGTATGCTGGCTGGTGCCGGCTTGGTCTTCTTTATTATTGTTATCGGCGGCCTTAGTTTTTTATCGGCTAAGACCCAGGAACTGATTGAATTAGAACAACGTAGCAGAACCGTTGACGCTCAAAGCTCCAACCTGGCAGCTTCTAAAAAGCAAGTTGAACAATACGCTTATTTTAACGATATAGCTAAAACTGTTCTGCCTAGCGATAAAGACCAAGCCCAGGCCGTACTAGATATCTTCAGTTTGGCCGATCAATCAGGCATTGCGATTGCTTCTGTCACCTTTCCGGCCAGCAGTTTGGGCACCAAAGCCACTGCACCCGCCTCCAATAACGCTGCCACGGCGCCCACTGCCAGTGTTATTTCCCAGGCTAAGCTGGTTGAAGGCATAGCCGGCTTATACTCACTTGAGCTAACCATTTCGCCGCAGACCGGGCCAGGCGTACCAGATGCCAAACAGGTAACATATTCTAAACTGCTTGATTTTCTGGGCCGTATCGAGCACAACCGTCGTACTGCCCAAATCACCCAGGTTAACATCCAGCCGCAAGGCAGCGACAGCGGCCCTACCCAGTTTATTAACTTTACGATGACGATTAATATCTTTATGAAGCCATGAGTAAAAATTTAAATTTTAATTTGAAAACACTGCAAGCGAAATTTAACGAACTTCTGCCGATTCTGGCTAAGCACGCCGTCTTTATTGCTCTAATGATCGTTCTAGTAACTTATCTTTTTGTCGTTTGGCGCATTAGCCAGCTGGCTAGGGCCGAACTGCCAGCCGGGGCAGATGATGCCGCTACGTCGGCCATCCCCAAAGTCGACAAAAACGCCATTGAACAAATACAGGCATTGGAGCAAAGCAGTACCGAAGTCAAAAGTTTATTCGATTCCGCCCGGAAAAACCCCTTCTCAGAATAAAATCCACACACCACGCTAGCCTGCCAGTCAGCACAGCCGACTGCACCGCTAGCATTTCTGACGCATTACGGCGTCAGAGTCTCCGTCGCTCCTTCACTGTATTGAAATACAGTTCAGTCCGCTACTCGACTCTTCCTTATACTGCATCCAGATGTGCGAATTTTCTTTCTGAGAAGCAAGTTCAGCGAATAAATACTTAAGCCCAGTACCTTTACTCTAGGTGCTGTAGCCCCTCCCCGCGTATTACTAGTTCTTAATCAAAATCGCGGCCACGACGACCAGCACTGCTGCAGCTACTTTCCTCCACATATGCTCTTTTTCTTTAAGCAAGAAGTAGCTCAAGAAAACTGTTAGAACTACTTGTGAAGTCAATAGCATAGCTACCTTTGCGGGTTGTGGAGCGTTCCGGTAGGCATAATAGGCAAATATGAAGTTCCCCAGGCTTGGGATGGCTGTCACGAGGGGTATTCCGAGTGTAGTTCGTCTTTCCGCCAGGGATAAATCTTTGATAATTATCCTCCCTTTAAGCGCAAAAACTACCAAAGCGGCCCCAAAATAAGCGATCATTAGATACATTGGAGCGCCTACTTGCTTTGAGATTTCGGCGCTGGACAACTGGAAGACGGAAAACAGAAGAGCCGCCAGAATCATCAAGGCGACCCCCTTCTTGTTAAGTTCTACCTTGCCGGTTGTGACGCTGAGAATTGCCAACATCAGAAGAACCAAACCGAACACATTGATTAAGCTCAAGTGGAGGTTCAGAAATATTAGAGCCAGAAAAGTATTAAAAACCAAGATAGAAGAAAAAGCGATTTGAGCGGTGCCGTTAGTTAAGCTTTTTATCGACTGGAAATAAGTGATGTTGCCCAGTCCTTGACCCAGCATCACCAAAGCTACAGCCATAAGACTGACGCCGGCAAAATTGAAGCTTAGTCCGCCCAAAAATGGTGAAATCACTAAAGAAATAAGGCCGCCGGCGAATGAAAGCAAGGCGGCTTGAGTGTAAACTGAAGTTTTAACCTTGTTGGAGAGAACTTTAGTTGAAACACCATAAATAGCCCGAGATACTACGGAAAAGAAGGTTAAAAGCAGCCAGTCCATATTAAATCAGCATAACATCAAACTGGGCGAGTTCTATCCCTGCAGCCCTAATGTCTTGATGGACCGAAATAGAATTATTCATTCTCTTCGGCCTTCAGGAATTAGGGCTGGCTAGGCCTTTTTATCCCACGCGCCCCACAGAATTGGTTTGATATTCTTACGGGGTAAATTCGAAGACCATTCCACTGGAACCGCCTCCCCCTACGTAGAAATACTGAATATCAGGGAGATTGCGAGACTTAGAAATCCGGCTAGAAAAATACCATTGACCATTGTAGCCCCGTATTTTTCCCAAAACCCCTGAGGGGGAGGCACAAAAGGGTTCTGCATTTTATCGCTTAGTCTGGTTTGATTCGCTTGATCGCCGGGGTTTAAGTAAACCAATGTCGCACGTGTTGTCACTTCAGCATAATGTTCTTCATGAGCAGACAGTGTTTTGTCTAGGAATCGATGCAACGATTTCCGGGCCAAGAGACTAAGTATTACAGCGATAGCTAGTAAAGCTACCGAGGTGTAAAATAGCCATTTTGTTTTTATTAAATGCTCTGCAACTGTTAGATATGTGATCGCCCCACCTAGTGCCAGAAGGGCAATATTTGAATAGTCTCTCAAGATATTGCTGTCATTAAAGATCCTGCTACCTGTTAGTTGTTGACCAGCCGTTCTTTGGTCAGCCGCAATCCTTAAAATGGCCTCTGTAAAAGCCCGAGGATCTTTATGTTCAGGGGTTTGGTTAGTTGCCGGTGTTTGAGACTGTGGGTCCATGACTTACTCCATTTCGTGTCATTTATTCCCACCTATTACACTCATTATACACAATGCCGGTCTGGGCATAAGAGCGAGCCTGAGTAAAACTTAGAGAGCTTTATTGCCAGGGGTCGTATGGCTTGCCAAGTTTTTGTCTTACTCCGCCTATTAAATTGTAGATTTGCGAAAATATACCATACAGATATGGGATATTCAGCCCAAATACCTTAACTTTGAAAGCTTTATTGATAGATAGTCCGTCTGGCAGCTCACTACCAAAATTTCCGGTAATTACTTCTCTATCGATCTTGCGTTTGGTGTTCAGACTGGCAATTTTTATACCTTCGAATACCGAGCGCTTAGGTATTCCCTTTATTGGCAGACCGTATAACTTATATTGAGTAGCTGTTAGATAATCTCCATTGATTCTAAGTGATAGCCAGCGGTTTATTCTGTACTCAA
>ERZ1292623.1149-Hain-H51-01um-R1-1149-length-26137-cov-10_pt1 | contig 24463 bp, 20 predicted proteins | sample MGYA00564398_ERZ1292623 | MGnify/ENA primary metagenome ERZ1292623 (study PRJEB36523, sample SAMEA6512633) | groundwater metagenome | collected 2019-01-07 | study: AquaDiva: Metagenomics assemblies of 32 groundwater samples | reverse complement strand
TGAATTTGAAACGATATCCTACTTCTTTAAGTATTGAAGATTTTGCAATTGAGAAAATGAAAACCGATAAATTCTGTGAAACTTTTATCACCTCTCTTTAAGTCTTCTTAGCTACAACTATACAATGCGTGAACATATCTAAAGGTCCGAAATAGAATTCTTTAAGCTTGAATCCTCCCCTTTTTAGAAATGACTGAATTTCATGTTTTGATTTAACAAGAGATATTTCTTCAGGGTGAAGCCTTATTTTTTTTCCTAAAACATTGTTGAGAATAAAATGAAGAGAGTTGAGGAATATTACCGAGGTACCAAATTTTGGAGGCCAGAAAAGAACAATTTTTCCGTTGGGCTTTAAAATCCTTGAAAATTCTTTTAAGATTTTTTCGTTTTCCTTTTGGGTAAAGTGTTCATGAACCCCTAAGTTATAAATCCCGTCAAATGAGGATGCTTTAACCGGAATATCGAAAATACTTGCCTGAATAAGTTTTGCTTTATTCCCATTGTAAAATTTGTAAAGTTTAAGAGCTTCTTTGGAAATATCAAGCGCAGTAATTTTGTAATTTTTCAAAAGGTCTTCGTCTACTTGTCCTCCGCCTGAACCTGCATGGAGGAGGGAGGAGTTCTTGGCAAACTCTTTTTCTATGAAATGATTTAGCGCTCTTTTGATAATAAGCTGTCTATATAAACTTGCAATTATTCTATAAACCGCTTGAGATTTTGTTTTTTTCTTTGTCCAGTATTTATCCCATTCTTTCTGCTCAATAATCATTTTTGTTTTCGTCATTGAAAGATTATATGAGAAATCAAGCAGTTTTTACAAGTATAGATTTGAATAAATATCATTATCTTGATACTATTCATAAAATGGTAATTTCGCATAGAGGAAGGAAAACAGGGGAGAGGGAAAATTCGATTGCGGCTTTTGAGAAAGCTTTTGCGATGGGAGCGCAGGGTATAGAGTGTGATGCCCGACTATTGCCCAATGGAGAAGTAATTATTTCCCACGACAAGATTTACAAATTTGATGAGCAAGATCTTACCTTGTCCCAGTTTTTGGTCTATGTAAAAAAGAAAAAAAAGCCTTTCTTCGTAGAGCTTAAAAGTAATTCCCCAATTCTTGTAAAAAAGGTTGCAGAAGCAATTGGAGAAGAAAATTTGTGGGATTTGGTGCATATAATTGGCTTTTCTGTAATGATAAAATCCGCACTTTCTGCACAAAAAAATTATCCAAAATTGAAAGTAATGCCTTTTTTAAATTTCCCCCTTTTATCTTTCGTAAAACCTCCAAAAAAATCTTACGGAGTTTTTTTGGGATGGATAGATGAATGGAAGTGGAGCCAGCCAGTTTTCCAAAAAATGATATCACGAGAAAGATTAAAAAGATTAAAAAAATTATTTGAAAAGCACGGTTTTAAAGTTATGGCAGGAGTGATAAATAACGAAAAAGGTTTGCGATATTTTAAAGAAGCCGGAATTACAGATATCGTGACAGACGAAATTGAACTTGCAAAAAAGATTCTGGCTGAAAAATAAAACTATTTATTCTTGTCGAAGAAGAAGCGTTTTCCGATAAAATATCCAGCCGCGATAAGGAATAATAGTGCGACCGCCACGATTACCGATCTTCCAAAAAATGTTTGGTACAGTCTTTCCCCGAAATAAAAAATTGCAATATCGGGAATAGAAGCAAGAGCAGTTGCCAGAAAAAATTTGGGGAAACTTATCCGGGTCATTCCTGCGGCGTAGCTTGAAAAATCCATAACAGGGACTGTAAAAAGTCTTATTGCAACTATTGCCATGAATCTTTTCCGTTCGGAAAGTTCTCCTTCGAGCTTATGAAGTTTGGCAAGAGGGACAAATTTGCCTACAAGCGGCTCTCTAAATTTCCTCGCCAGAAAAAAACTTATGGAAGTGCCAATCATAATTCCGGAGAGCGTGTAAATATAAGTTGCGAGCCAGCCAAAAATTGGCACTGCGGCAAATGATACAATTCCGGCAGGAATAGCAGGGATAATTATTCCGATTATTCTCCACAAAATTAAAAGCAGAGGCCCAAGATATGGATTATGATTCAAAATAAAAATAATATTTGACGAGAAATCTTTGGAAACAAAGTAAAGAAAAATAAAAAACAGGATTACCAATATTGCCGCAAGCGGTATCAGAGCTGATGTTTTCTTCGACATTTCCCAATTATATCTTACTTTCTTGCATTTGAGAATCTAATGTAATATAACTATAAATGTGGCTATGCCTGAAATACTTACTTACAACACGCCTCCAAAAGCTGAGGACAAAAGAGTGAAGCAAGGTAGTTCTCCATGGTATATCTCAAAATCCATTTATTCTTGGTTCCGCACTCAGGATAAATTTACCAAGACCTACGTAGTTGCGTTTCTAATGATTGCTGTGGCAACTCCATATATCGTGAGTCAATATTTAAACTATGCTCAAAAAGCCGCACCGTCCTCGGTTGAGCAAAGCACTGTGCTTAGGGTAAGTATTGTAAGCCCCCTCAACGGAGATATCGTAACACCAAATGTTGATACTTCAATTGTCGCAAATGTTCCCAAGTCAGTAGGAGTCAGCAAAGTTGATTTTTATGTAAACGGAATTATGGAATGCAGCGCAAATACAAGTCCCTATGTATGTAATTGGAAAGTTCCTCCGGCTTCGGGAGTGGTCTATTCAATTGATGCAAAAGCAACGGGAGCTTCTGGAGAGACTGCTCTCGACATGATAAAGGTCACTTCAAGGTAAGCTTAGTCTTGGTTTAAATAAAAAACCTCTGTTTGTACCAAAACCTCTCCTGTGGTACAATGGAATTAACTAAAAGTTAAGGAGGAATAAATGAGTGGCGTCTTCGACAACAAACAACAAGCAACAATTAACATCTAACAAAAAACCGCAAACTATGGCGGAGCTTATGGCTTCGCAGAAATCCTCGCTTGTCACATTCCGCAAGGGTGACATAATTGAAGGAAAAGTTACCAAAATTACTTCCGGTGAGATCCGTGTGGACATAAATGCAAAAGCTGAGGCAGTGGTTCTTGAGAAAGATAAGAAGCTTCTCAGCAGTCTTTTGGCATCTTTTAAGCTAGGCGATACTGTTTCGGTACAGATCTTAAATGTCGAATCTGAAATGGGACATCCTGTTGTTTCTCTGCGCCGCTTTCTCAACAACAAGCTTTGGGGTAAAATTTCCGAGTTTCAGAAAAATAAAACAGTTCTTGATGTTACAGTAAACGATTCGATAAAAGGCGGGCTTTTAGTAACAACCACTGACGGGATTTCGGGATTTTTACCAAACTCTCAGATTTCATTTGCCAAGTCAAACGATGAAACTCCGCAGATAGAAAGCAAAATAAAAGCGATAATTATTGAAGCTGATAGGAATACAAGTAAGATCATTTTCTCACAAAGCCAAGCTGTCACATCCGCAGACTTTATAAAGCAGGCAAAAGCATTAAAGACAGGTGAAAGAGTTAAGACCACGGTCACAAATGTGACTCCGTACGGACTTTTCGTTTCGGTTCCAATCGACGGGGAAGCGGTGGACGGACTAATTCATGTCTCTGAACTTTCCTGGGATAGAGTTCTTGATATCAACTCGCAATTTAGCGGAGGGGATACCCTGGACGCACAGGTAATAGGATTTGATGAGGAAGCAAGAAGAGTAAATTTGTCAATAAAAAAACTTAAATCAGATCCATTCGATGAAAGAATGAAAGACTATCCGGTAGACAAAAAAGTTACTGGAAAAATAATAGAAATACGTTCAAATGGAGCTGTTCTGGATCTTGGAGAAGGAATGCAGGGGACGATAAAAAAGGATAAAATTCCTCCTACAATGACTCTTAAGACCGGAGACAGTATTGATGCAGTAGTTTCAAATGTCGATACAAAGAGAAGAAGGCTAGAGCTTACGCCGGTTCTTAAAGAAAAACCGCTAACATATAGGTAGCAACTAGCCATTAGTTACTAGTCACTAGTTGCCAGTCGCTAGTTGCTAATCTTTATGAAATCAAAGATTGCCTTTGTTTGTCAGGAATGCGGATATGAATCTCCAAAATTTATGGGTAAATGCCCTGAATGCGGGGAATGGAATACGCTTCGGGAATTTAAAGTTCAAAACACAGCGTTTAAGAATGATTCTCCTTTAAATAAGTTTGACAGCAAAGATTTAACTGCGAAAAAACTTTCAGATATTGTCTATGAAGATAATAAAAGATTATCTACCGGTTTTTCTGAAATGGATGCGGTTTTGGGAGGCGGTATTGTGAAAGGAAGCGCTACTCTTCTTGCGGGGGATCCCGGGATTGGCAAATCAACTCTTCTTCTTCAGATGGGACTCAATCTTTCCAAAACCAAAAAAGTTCTTTATGTCTCGGGAGAAGAATCGGAAGAGCAGATAAAAATGCGCAGTTCCAGAATTTCAAAAGACAGCAGGAACAACAACATGTTCGTAGTTTCCTTAAATAACACAGATAGAGCAGTAGGAGTTATCGAAGACTTAAAGCCTGACATTGTGATAGTTGATTCGATTCAGACAATGGAATCTGAAAATCTTTCCGGGCTTTCCGGATCCGTAGGTCAGGTAAGATACGGGGCGCTATCTTTCATAAAACTTGCAAAAACTCTCGGGATGCCGGTCATTTTGGTCGGACATGTGACCAAGGAGGGTATGGTGGCAGGACCGATGGTTCTGTCTCACATGGTAGATACGTTATTGTTTTTTGAAGGAGAAAAATTTACCCAAACAAGAATTTTGAGGAGTCTTAAGAATAGGTTTGGGCCTGTGGATGAGGTAGGAATTTTTGCAATGGCAGAATATGGATTGTCCCAGATTGATAACGCGGAGCATTTATTTATGTCATCTGATAATTTGAAAACTCCGGGTTCAGTTCTTACTGTCGCAATGGAAGGAACAAGGCCTTTTCTGGTCGAGATTCAGGCACTCACTGTCTTTTCCAAATTTCCAATGCCCCGTAGAGTTGCCAACGGAATTGACGGAAGAAGACTTGAACTTCTTATCGCAGTCTTGCAAAAACAGGCGAGGCTGCCGCTGGACACGATGGATATTTTTGTAAATATTACAGGTGGATTTAAGATGTCGGATCCAGCGTCAGACTTAGCAGTATGTCTTGCGATTTTCTCAAGTTTCAAAAACTTACCGCTCTCAAAGACAGTTTCTATTTCAGAAGTCGGACTCCTGGGAGAACTACGAGCTGCGCCATTTTATGAGAAGAGGGTCAGGCAGGCCCAAAAATTGGGCTTTAAGAAGGTTTTAAGCGGAAAAACGTATAAGACACTCCAGGATGTTATAAAATCATTCTCGGGACAAATTAAGGAATAAGGTTAATGATAAATGATGAAGGATTAATTATTATAGATTAATGATTAAAATTCGAAACACGAATATCGAAACACGAAACAAGTTTTAAATTTTGGAAATTAATAAATTATAATTTGTTTGGAATTCCGAATTTAGAATTTCGGATTTCCGCAAAGCGGCATTATGGCAAAAAAATTGCAGGAAAAGAAAAAAGCAGAATCTCAGGAAGAGCAGGTAATACGTCAGGCGTTTTCTCCGAAAATGGTAGGATTTTTGGCAGATGAGGTTGCAAAAACAGTCATAAGAAGACTTCCGCAATTCCGAAGATCAAAAAGAAGAGTAAAGAAAGCTCAGAAAATAGAGAATGCAATATTTCTTGACACTTCGGCCATAATAGACGGCAGAATTTTTGACATTGTAAAAATGGGACTTTTCTCTGGCACTTTTGTAGTTATCGAAAGTATTTTGTTAGAACTCAAGCACATTGCCGACTCCCAAGATACTGTCAAAAGAGAACGGGGCAGAAAAGGTCTCGAGCTTCTCGAGAAAATGAAAAAAATAAGAGGGATTAAATTTAAAGTTATTGAAGAAGAAAGGGAAGGCAAAATAAAAGACATAAAAGAAGTCGATGAGAAGCTTACTTTTATGGCCAAGCTTAACAAGGGTAAGATAATTACGTGTGATTACAATCTCGAGAAAAAAGCAAATATTTCAAATATCACAGCAGTAAATATTAATACTTTGGCAACTTTCTTAAAAGTCCGCGCTGTCCCGGGCGAAGCGCTTCATATAAGAATTCTACACAAAGGAAAAGAACCGACTCAGGGAGTAGGGTATTTGGATGACGGTACGATGATTGTGGTTGAGGCCGGAGCACAAGATGTAGGTAGGGAATTGGATGTTTTAGTCTCTCGTGTTATACAAACAACTGCAGGAAGGATATTGTTCTCCAGAAAACTTAAGGAGTAGTCTTAAAGGAAGTAGGAATCCCTGCCCAAGACTCCTACCTCCTTCAAAACTGTAAATACGACCAAAATTTTTGCTAAAAAAATCTAATGATAACAATAAAAACTATCGGTTTTAGCTTCGCTAATTTTCCTTGACAAGCCTTCCTTTATCTGATAAAAAATTTAATCAGGTGATTGGTTTTATTTCCTGCCTAGGAAACTAGTTACCTATCTTGCAAGAGCATTGCTTGTCGTACTGAAATTATCATCGAGAGTAACGAAAGCGATGCTCTTTTTTTGTCCCGATGAATTTCATTCATGCGGGATCCCGAATGGAAACTACCATCGGGAGAAATTTACAATTTTATAAAAGTGCAACAGGCACTGAAAGCCCTCTTTTTATAAGTGATTTAAATTGTTCTCTGCCTTCTTTGAGAAGTAGTTCTTGCTTGTAATCCCCGACAGATTTCTTATTCTCCTTCGCACTTTTAAAAATTGAAAACTTCATTACGAAAATATTTTATCACAGCTTATCAAGTTCTGTCAATCCTATAGCTTAGAAAGTGTTATAAAAGTATCTAGCTTATAGTAAAAAGGTGGGGTTTTAGATTATTATGACAGTCTAATTTTTTCAATAAAGAAAAATGTGGATAACGTGTTGATTTGGCAATTAACTCTTGACAAAGCCTTTATCTCTTCTTTTCTGCCGAGAACTCTTCCTTCTCTTTTGCCGAAAAGAGAAGCAGAAACTCTCGCCACGTCTCCTCTCACGCTCTCAAAGTTTCGCTCATCTGTCGGAGCCTCTCCCCGTTAGGGGATCTCCTGACAATTCACTCAACTTCTCGTGCGCTCGATACCGAAGCGGCGATTACAGATTGAAATCAACTATTCACTATACGCTATTATTTATACGCTTAGTTCCTAGCTTGCTGTTTTAATTATTGGGGCAAAGAAGGAGCGGAAGGTTTTCTGAGGTGCATTGTAGTTATAAAGTGCCATCGATTTTATCCAAAGTTTTACAAATGATGCGGGATTTCGTCTTAGGTCTTTGAAGTATTCATTGGGATGGTTTCTATGATAGTGGAGGAAGCCGGAAAGGTTGGCAAATCTCCCGTATGGAAGAACTTTAAGAAATACATCGCTATAGATAAAAGGATTCTTTTTTGTATGGAATTTAAGCACATCTTTTGGCAACATAGTCTTATTTATCATAAGAGTTTCAAACTGCATGGAGATGCCATGAAGAGGGGATTGGTAGATGTTTTGATTTTCTACCGGAAATTTACTTTTTCCAAGCCGTTTGTCATTCCTTCCAATGAAATAACATTGAGTTCCGACTGCTGCTACTTGCGGATTGCTCTTGAGAAATAATAACTGCTTTTTAAGCCTATCAGGCATACTTATATCATCGGCATCCATGAACGCGATGAAATCCCCCTTAGCCCTATTTATAAGCCTATTTAAGGTAATTCCTATTCCGTATCTTTTTACATTCCTTTTTACCTTAAATCTCTTGTCTTTTTTCGCAAATTTGCGCAGGATTTCATAAGAATTATCACTTGAAAAATCATCAATTGCCAGGATCTCAAGATTCTTATAGCTTTGAGTCTTAATACTTTTAAGAGCTTCGGAGAGGTGATGTCCGGAATTGTGAACTGAAATAAGTACAGAAATTAATGGTTTGTCGTTTTTCATATTTGGGCTTGTCAAACTATTTTTCTTCTGGGGCAATTAATGTTTCATCCGGGGCAGCTTGTCCCGCCTTTTGCGGGGAAATATTACTTGTTTTGAGTCTATCAAAGGAATCATCCTCTGTCAAGTTTTTTCTGTGTTGTTTGTTCTTACAGTTTTAAAGACAACAAAACCGAGCGTTCCGAGAGTCAGAATAAAGCCTAGATACTGGAGATATTGGGGGAGATAGACAATTACTATTGATGATTGACCATTTATGATTGACGATTTGTCCAGAGTCCACCCGTTCTCCCAGTTATTTACCATCACGTGATTTTTTATTTGCTTCCCAAAGATAAAAGGCAGAGCAAGTTTTATAAAATTAGGCTTTCCGTTTATTTGATATGCTCTCCATCCGCTGTCATATGCTTGAGAAAGTACCAAAACAGAGTTTGTGTCAAAATTTTTAGCAACATACAGAGAAGGTACGATCTTTGTAAATTCTATTGGAGTTTGGCCTGCGTTTTTCACAAGGGACTGGGGATCAGTATTTACCAAAATCCTGATATTTCTCAAAGTTTGTTCTGGAAAAGGATACAGGGATATTCTTTCTATTGATGAGCTTGCTTTTTCTGTTCCGACTGATTTTACGACGAAATGAAATCCATAGCCCTGAAAAACATCTTCAGTCTTAGGAATTACGAAAGAATTTGTTTTTTTATCTTTACTGAGTTTGGTTTCAAATTCCGGTCTATTTTCAAAAGTGTTATCCATATAAAAATTTACTGGCAGACCCGATTTGTAATTACTATCTGCAAGCAGAATATAAGATGCCTGATGAAAAAGATTGTCTCTATAGAACGAAAGCTCTGCCGAGGAATTGCCCTGAGCTTCAAGTGTGGCTTTGTTTTTCTCTCTTTTTGGATTTGCGGCTTCCCTGCCGGGATAAAGTTCAAATCCGCCTATATTTCTTTTCAGATCGTAATTTTGTGAAAGAATATTATCAAACCCAAATGGCCCCTTCACTTTACTTACTACAATTTTGACCTTCTCAATTCGCTCTTCAGTTATAGGTATTAAGTAAGGAGAATTGGCAATATTTCTCGTATCTATAAAAAATGTCTCGCCGCTTTTTCCGTCACCAATCCTAATAGTATTTAGATTGTTACTGAAGATATAAGATCTAACGACACCGTTTTTGAAAGGAACCGCATAGCTTGTGTCCCCAAATGTAATATGAGATAAGTTCGTAAAACCAGTCACAATCTCAATAGGATTATCTTTAATCTCTATCTTTTTATTATTGATGTAAACAGTGGGCTGGAGGAGAGAAATGCTGACTTTTCCCTGCGAAGCTTTTATCTCTATCGGGATAAGGAATTCAGCCGAATATAAAGATGGAACCTCAAGCACAGCATTTTTACCAAGCGGAGGATACTTCTTTTTGGAAATAAATGTTATCGTGTCTTTATCTTCTTCTGTTTCAAATTCTCTATCATTCTGAAGTTTTCCTGAGAAAAGCGATGGCATTAGGTATGATATGCCTGCCGATTTATCATCCACAATATAATTTCCTAAATTGCTGTAGATAATATCTTCTTTTTCAAAGGAAAAAGCAGGAGAAATGCTCATTGGTTTTCCTATCGTAAAAACTGGAGAGGTATTTCCTTTAAGTTCATACACGACTAGCTTACCGAATGTTTTCTTTTGGGAAATAATACTATTGTTTCCTTCCAGGAATTTAACAAGACTATCATAATTTATCGCGTAGCGTGTAAGTGAATTTAGGATAGTAGTATCGACAAGGATGTATTTAATATTATATTTGGAAGCTGCATCAGTAAATAAGTTATTGTTTTGTGTATTTACTGCATTCGACATCTCATTATAAAATTGCTCGTTATAATTACTCCATGGATCGAATGCCCGTTCGGTCAAAGGCTGGGGAATTCCATACCAGAGAAAGCCAGAGCCTCTTCCGCCCCAATCTCTGTATTGCCAGTTCCAGAATGTATACATTGGGAAAACAGCAATCCTTCCGTTGTCATTTTTGGAAGAGAAGTATGAGAAAGCCTCTTTATAATAATTTGGCAGCTCAAGTCTGAGAAGAGGACTAGTGAACTGCCCTTTAAATGCGGGAAATGCAAGATAAGAAACTACAAGAATAGCTGTTGCGGCAAGAAAAATCCCTGCAATTTTTGTCTTTACTAATTTATCAAAAAACAGAAGTCCCTGAACGAAAAATAGAGAGAAGCAAAAAGTAAAAAGTATAATGAATTTTGTAAACGGAAACCTTAGTGCTTCTCCAAGAATTGGTACAACTGCTCTTATAACGTTGTTTATTTGCTCAAGAACAATGGTATTATTTGCGAGGAAAATAAAAGCAATAAGAACTGATAAAGCATACGGATACATGGAATTTTGTTTTTTTAAGACTGTTCTTATCAGTCCGGCAAATGCAGTAAGAAGCACTGCTCCAAAAAGGATCTGATAAGGAAGTGAGTTATAATGCTGATACCATTTAAGCATAAATAGCACGTCGCCTTTAAAAGCTTGATCATACTCAATACTAGTAAGCATGAAGCCCTTAAGTGTTGCTACGCTTTTTAAATCCCCGTGAGCCTTATTGCGATAAAAGATCTCCTCAGAAGAAAATTCATTGATTCTTGTATTTCTTATTACCGTCTGATTTTTAATAGCGCTATAGGAATAGGGAAGAAGCCAGAATGCATTTGCAAGAAGTACTGTAAGAATTACCATAATGCCTGTCTTGAAATTTTTTGTTTTTATCATATGTACGAAGGAAAGCGCTCCAAGAAGAATACAAAATACTACAAATATTGTGGGTACAAATCCCTGCGGACTAAATAGAAGAGAAGTGATAAAAAGAATCAAAAGATTGAGCGGTCGCGGATTTTTCAGAGCTTTTGTAATAAAAAGAGCAAGCCAGGGCAGTGCGGCAAAATGAATTACAAATACTTCAAGCGGAGCAAAGAACATTTGGATAACTCCGAGATTGAACATATAAAACATTGCTCCTGCCAAAAAGAAGATTTTTTTATTTGTTCTTGCGCCCTCCTCTCTAAAAAGATATGAGACTAAAAAGAAAAATCCTACCCCTCCCAAAAGATGGGAAAGCATTATAAATGCGTATCTTAGTAATTCCTGAGGTAAGACCAGAGAAAGCAGGAAGATGTAGATCGTGTGGAAAAGATTTGCGGTCTGCGCCATTCCGTCCAGAATTCCGAGCCCTCTATAATCCTGCCAGACTCCGAATATAGACCTCTGGAGATTTAGCCAGATATTAAACTCAGGCATTATATTATCCCATCCAATTAGGAAAGTTCCAGGCCTGTAATTAGTAAAAAAAAGGAGGATCTCAAGAAGCACCAGCGCTGCTATATAAATCATAATTTAATTATACAGAAAAGGGAATAAATTTCCGTACAGATATTGCGGGAATTTTAAGCTTAATAATTCCTTTGGAAATTAAATATAGATTCTTCGTAACTCTTTCCGGCAGGAGAAGCAGTAGGAAGGCCTGCACGATACTTGTTCCTACGTCTTTTACATTTGGCCTATATCCATAGTGAATGATCATTTCAAAACGAATTTTTAAGGTATTTATAAACTTACCTTTTATATTTACGAAAGTATCATTAGTCTCATGAATCCTGTAATAAATAAGTTTTTCATCAAGGTTTCGAAAGACAAATCCCTGACACAAAAGCGAGAAGAACGTGTAGTAGTCATTATTGGCGTTATATTTTATCTTGTACAGGAATTTCCTGCCGTTTATAAGTCGTCTGCACATTGCAGAAGGATGAATGATAGGGTGGAATCTCGTATAGCTTTTGTAAATTTCTTCTGAAGATGAGGGCTCAAGTTTATCTCCGATCACTTTTCCTCTTTTGTCAATTACATAAGCATTTGATCCAAGCAGGAAAACTTTTGGATTTTTTTCCAAAAACTCAACCTGTTTTTCGAGTCTATGTGGAAGTGAGATATCATCAGCGTCCATTCTTGCAATATATTTTCCCTTTGCTATTTCAATTCCCAGATTGGCACAATGGTCTCCGCCGCGATTGAGATTTTTCTTTACTGTTATTATCTTAATTTTCTTAGGGAATTTTTTCTGATACCTTTTTATAATCTCAGGAGAGCTGTCTTTTGACGCATCGTCTATGATAATAAGCTCGAAGTTCTGATAGGTTTGGGAAAGCATGCTATTTATTGCCTCGGCCAAATAATCTTGCGCATTATAAACAGGCATGACAACAGATACCAATGGTTTACCCATCGAAGCCTTGGCGAAGTTGGGCTTAGCCTCTTTAGATATCTTTTTATATGTTTTGTTATATTTCATATTAACTTTCGACCCTCAAGCCACAAATTTCTTTATGGATTGGGGGTCGGGTATGCAGTATGTCTAGGATCAATGTGATCAGTCTTGTAGATCAGCATATAGCTGAAAACAAAAAAGACCAATTGAGTCTAAGACATGCGCTTTTGGGCGCTTTGGTCCTTGCGGAATGCTAACTTGCGTCAGCTTATTTTCCGAAAGGATTAACCCCGAACCTTCTAGCTTATGCTAGGTTGTCCCAAAAAGGGAGAGGAGGACAGTGACTGCCATTGGTACCTTAACCTTTCTTTTGGCATCACTTCTAGAGCTTTTATAAGTGGACATTCATAAAATGTAGCTTCATCGATTGATGATACTAACAATTATGAATGTAGCACAGCTCGGTCTCAGCTCCTCAGCTGGGTTTATAAAGAAAAGAGCACGTTTGTGCGACACCCATACACAGCTAAGTGCTGGATACGTACCCTTTTCGGGTTTTGGCTTTTATGCCGTTAATCCCCGAGGGGGAGTTTCCTGCTCACTGGCTGCAAGCTCAGAAACGTCCTCTCGAGGTAGATGAAGGGATTGGCCCCTCCGAGAATCCCTTCAGGGAACGATCTAGCCGCTTCTGGCTTCTGCCTCGCAGTTTGCGGGCCAACTCCAGAAGGAGCCGCCGCCGGGCAGGTTGCCGGGGTCACCAGGTGCAAGAATAATCTTGCTTTCACCTTGGTTTTGATCCCAGTTCGACCAGAATATGACAGACCGCCAAGTGTTAGGATCTCCAATGGGAGTCCAGTACTGGCCAGCGACAGAGTCGTGGTCTGGGCCGCGGACGCCGTCAGGGCAAGTGCTTGCTTGAGCTGGGGTCGGATTGGCCGGAGTTGCGGGAGCCGAGTAGCCAGACGACGAGATCGCCGAACTGGTGTCGGGCTGGGCCGAGGTAGCCGTTGATGAACTGTTGCACGTAGTGGGCGCTGAGTTATCCTGCGAAGGGATAAAGAGCCCGGTCGTGCACCATTCAACGTAGCCTACGTTGTCAGCGTGACCGTTCAGACGGCGCTGGTGACTCTCGTTGGAGTCTTGCAACATCTGTGCCTCCGTGCACCCTGAGAACTCCCAGACATGACCCTGAAGGGGTCGTGCAAGGTTGAAGCGTCCGCCATCGGCTGCTGAGGCAGGAAGGAAGGTTTCCTTCTCGCCGGCTGTGCCGTCGTCCCAGTACTGCACTCGCAGATGGCTTCCAGAGGTTGCTACTTCCGGAAGATCCTGCAGTTGGTAGTCCTGGATCACGCTGCAGCCGCCGTTAGTGGTTGATCCGTTGCTGCCGTTCGAGCCGACGATTTCGGTGTTGCGGTTCGTGTCGCTGTCGCTAACACCGTAGCCGTTCGCATTGGCATTGGCATTTGCGTTTGCGTTGACCGCGCTGCTGTTGTCATCATCGCTGAATGGACCGATTTCTGCGACCCATAGAGCGAGTACGATGACGCCGATTATCGCGAGAAATCCGAGGACTCCTCCGATAAGGGCAGGCCAGTAATTGTCTCGCACTTCTTCTCTCCTTATTCTGGTGGCCGTCTCGGATACCATTACGGGTTCCTCCTCGACCTGGTCTGGGTTGTTAGGGCTTCCGAAGATCGCCTGCTCGGACGCTGGTTTTGCCCCGATGGCAATTGCCAGATTGTCCGGAATGCTCTCTCCCAACTGATCGAATCCGAGCGCGTGATTGATCAACACCAAACGGTATTGGTCTTTTGTCGCGCGTGCTCCGATCACCTGAAGGTCGAGGGCGGAATGCGCCTTCTTGAGCTCCTCGATGGTCCGAGCAGGGTCATTGACCCATTGCCGGAACATATACCAGTTCATTTTGTCCTCCTTAAGGACGCGCCACGCGTTCGTGCGCAATGAACTCATCTTTTCCGCTTGGGCTCTAAATCCCGATTGAACAATCAGTCCGCCTCTACACACCTCCTGCTTATGAATGATGCCGCTGCTATGATCAGAAGCCCACCTCCTGCGAGAAGCAAAAGGATTGTTCTGTCATGGCCGCCTGGTGATCCTCCTGTAGGAGGGAGAGCACCGGGTGTTGGTGACCGAGCTGGTACGCTGGTCGCTGGTGGTATTAACGACGTAGTCGGAGTCTTCGACGGTATTAAGGTCGGGCTAGGACTAACCGTCGGCGTCGGGCTCGCTGTCGGAGTCACGCTAGGCGTGCTCGTTGGCGTCGGTGTGGACGGCTGTGTCGGAGTTGGCGTCACAACTGGCGTCCCTGTTGGCGGTAGAGTCGCGGTCGGTGTTGGAATCCCGGTGGGGGTTCCAGTTGGACTCGGTGTTACTACCGGTGTTCCTGTGGGTGTATCCGTAGGCGTTTCCGTTGGCGTACCCGTGGGGGTAGCTGTAGGAGTCGCGGTCGGAGTCCCAGTAGGTGTACTCGTTGGCGTCGGAGTCGCTGTAGGCGTTGGTGTAGCCGTAGGCGTTCCGGTAGGTGTCGGACTAGGCGTCTGTGTCGGACTTGGTGTGGGCGAAGGGCTGGGTGTAGACCCGCCTTCGTCACAACCTGAGAGAGTTAAGACCGCGTTGCCGTGTCCCAAATCTCCTGTGTAAGACACCGAAGCCGTCTTGCCGGTCATGTCCTGGTAGGGAAGGGTCAGGTGAAATGAACCCTGTCCCATCTGAGTCATCGCACCGTAGTCCGTACCATTCACTGTGAGATCAGCTGAGCTGACTTTACCAGTGAAGATCCAGAGCATGGTGGAGCTCGACGACGAACAGGTGGCGTTGGGCCATCCGTTACCTTCCCAGTTCACCACGCCGTCGGCGCTTGCCGAGTTGTGGCTGAACGTCGCAAGTCCCATCATCACTACGATTAACGCAGCGATAATGATTAGCTTATTCATCGAATCCCTTCTTTTCTCTTCACATTGCCGTGAAGACTAGACTGGGTTGATGTCCGCGATCGGGTTTCAGCGCTCTAGCTGTCTTTGTCCGATTGGTTTTTCCGGTCTCCTTTCAGAAAGGCCAATTTACGAGCCAGCTAATATCTGCCCAATAAGCTACAGCTATTGCTAGAACAGCTAGTATCAGGAGCAGACCATCAACTGGTTTCATGACTACCCTTCGGTGGCGGTCTGATCGGTTTTGAGGTCTTCTTCTTGCCCGAGCGGAGAAGCATAATGACTGCGGTTAGTCCTGAGACTATTCCGAGCCATATCGCTAATCTCCAAACAGGCATCGTGAGTTCCCATCGCGGGAACTGCCAGATACTGCGTTTCATTTTACCCCTTCTCAGATCTCTGGATGAGATCTGGATACTACAAAAGCCTTCGCTGAGGCCTTCCGTATTGGCCGTTTTTGCCCCGACGCTTGTCCTGGACTCGGTCGCGGTTCGCGTTCCCAAATGGAACACGGCGGACTTCCCAGGGCTTTGGCTCTGGCTTAGGCGTTGATGATTGTATTCGCGGATCCATGCGTGCCTCCTTATCCTTTGATGGATGGATTTTGGTTGCCATTACCGTTCTCGCCGGCTGGTTTCTTCCGCGTCCTGTTGCGCATACCGGCCTTTCGATCGGTCTGGCTTTTTGCTTTCTTGTTTGCCTTGCGAGTTGAACGCGGTGCGAGTGTCGTCGCCGGTGCGGTAGCGGTTGCTGCCGGCATAGGCGTCGTTTGGTCTGCTCTGACTTGGTTGTTGCTGTCGGGAAAAACTAGTAGTATTACTACCAATATCGCGATTGCGACGACCATTGTCAGTGCTCCTGCTCCCAGAGCCTTCAGTAGATTTTTGGCCTCTGGTGTTAGACGCGTTTTGCAATGCATCTGTGCGTGCCCTTTCTTTGTACTGGCAGCTCTTCAGCCTCGTTTGAAGCTGGGAGAGCATGTGGAAGCTGAATCAGGCCAGAGCAAAGTCTCCGGGCGGTGATTGTGCGCTCCTTCCTCCGAGCAATATCCAATGGATTCCTCCAAGGACGATCTCGGTAAACCAGATATATGCGTGGACTAACGCGAAAGTGTCCATTTTCCTCCCTGCGGGTTGAGAAACTACCTGTGAAGGTAGGCTGGGTGGGTAAGTGGTTTTTCCGACCACCTCCTTTCAGAGTCTCGCGTAAAGCGAGTCTATTAAAAATAGATAATCAACATGAGGACGATCATTAACAGGATACAACCTGCTAACCTTCTGGCAAACGCATGTGCGTTCGGGTAATTTGCTTGCCATCGACCGATGATCAAAAGACTGCCTAGCACTCCGCAAGTTACCAATGACAGAGTAAAGGCCAAATCCTGATTGGACATTTTATCCTCCTTCTCGCTTTTGCGAAGGCTAGTCAGGCTTAAGTTATTCGCTGGCTAAACCAACCAATGCTAGCAGTAAGTATATTGCTCCAATCCCCCCGATGGAGATTACTAAAAGAATGATGTAAAGTATTAAAAAACATCTATCACGGTCGTCTTGCTTGTTCTCCTCTGAAGCCTTTTTAGGCTTGTCTTTCATTTCGTTACCTCCAGTTGTGAATTGCGCTGCCGGATTATTCGGTTTGGTCTCGTGCGGGTACTGCGTATAGCCTCAAATTGAAGCTGACGTAGAACAAACACAAGGCTAATTTGGGTCTAATGCGCAAATAGGCACAAGTAGTATCAAACCTGCGATTCCAAACGGAATACACATAGTTATCCACTGTCTTATGCTGTATGACCTGCCTTCAGCCTCGAACTGGTGTTGAAACCAAAGTCCGATGCCTCCAATGCAAGCTGCTGCGATTAACCACGGGATAAGTTGCGAAAATGGCATTTTGGCCTCCGAACTAACACGTTTTCACGTGTGATGAATTAATAATTTCGTTGTTAGGATGAATTTTACGATCCGCACAGAACGATAGGGCAGAGAGCCTATATCAGCCTGTGCGGACCGTAAAACCACCTATTCTAGGGTTAATTTTCCGCCTGATCTTGCCATTCGGCTTCGCGTACTATTCGTACACGCCTCATGGAGCGATCTATGGCGGACTTCGTTACGCATTCCTGCGTAACTTGAAATCTGCATACCTTGTTAATGTACTCTTCCGGAAGCTGTATTCTTGCGAATATGCTCTCCTGAAGCGCACTGTCCCAGCCACAAAAATATCCGCGTTTGGATATCACGTAACTGAAAAAGTGCCGAAAGTGTATCAAATATTATAGGCCTTGTCAAGTACACTATAGGCACGTTGTATAGTACTTTGCTATAAGCCCTTGAGGCTAAGCCCGAGGCTAAGGTAGTAAAATATCAGGCATCAAATTGAGTTATTTCTCCATTTGTTGTATTGTTTAAATAACAGCTACTAGCGATTAGCCATTAGCGACTAGTTGGACAAATATGGACAAAAACTTAGACAGAGTTCTTTTGGAGGTCAAAACTTCCCGCTCGGGTGAGGAGTCACCGGAGGCAATGGTGCAGTTTCTCTCAAGCTTAGTTTCACTTCGCAAAAGACTTCTGAATTTTTTCCCCGTCGCAGTTCCTGTAACACTTGAAGTTGGAGTAATAGACCAGCTGATTCATTTTTATATTTCCTGCCCGGCGACTCTTCAGGCTTTTATAGAATCTCAACTTGTCTCGCAATATCCAAAAGCACTGATCATGAAAATAAAAGATCCTCTTCCTGAAATTCTCAAGGAAGACAAGCATCTTTCACTCGCGCAAATGGGGACTGCTTCGGGATATCTTTATCCGATACGGACTTATAGGGATTTTAAAGAAGTCGATCCGATGTCGTCGCTTATTGCGGTTTTGTCAAAAGCCAAGAAAGAAGACAGAATTTGGGTGCAGGTTTTGCTTATCCCCATAGGAAATTCGTGGCAGAGAAAAGGGGAGAGGAGTATTGCTTCAAAGCCCAAAGATTCAGCAGGTGTTGTGCATCAAAATCCATATTCTAAGGTAATCGCTGAGAAAATAAAACTCAACGGTTTTAAAACCGCGATAAGAATTGCAATCTCATCTGACTCGAAAGAAAGGTCGAGACAGCTTCAGGCAGAAATCACCAACAGTTTCTCGTCTTACAACAATCCTTCGGGCAATAGTTTTATCCTCCGGCGCGCACTTTTGTGGCAGAGAAAGAGAATGATAACAGGTCTTATTAAAAGAAACAAAAGATTTGTTCCAAGCAATCAAATCCTAAATGTTGAAGAAATAGCCACGTTTTTCCACTTTCCGACAGAAAAATTTGCAAATCTTCACAATATTTCCTGGCATAAGACCATACTTTCTGAACCTCCCCAGAATTTGCCGGTCGCTGAATATTTAACATCTGAAGAAAAAGGAGAGACTAACTTTTTTGCAATTACTGAGTTTAAAAACAAGCCGACTGTCTTTGGAATTAAAGACATTGACAGGCGTAAGCATTTTTATTTAATTGGAAAGACGGGCTCGGGTAAATCTACTCTTATTGCAAATATGGCGATAAATGATATCCGCAACAAAAAAGGAGTTTGCGTAATCGATCCTCATGGAGATTTATGCGAAATACTTTTGAATTACATTCCGTCTTACAGAGTGAACGATATTGTTTACCTTGATCCGGCAGACACCAAGCAAACCTTTGCTCTTAATCCTCTGACTGTGGAAAATCCGGAACAGAAGGAATTAGTCGTCTCAGGAATTGTGGCGATATTTCATAAGCTTTACGGACACACCTGGGGACCGCGGCTTGAGTATATCTTGAGAAACGCACTCCTGACTGTAATAAGTCTTCCTGACTCAACGCTTCTTATGGTGCAAAGTATTCTGACTGATGAAAATTTCAGAAGAAAAGTTGTAGAAAAAATGCAGGATAGAGTTCTTAGGAATTATTGGGTAAATGAGTTTGAACAGATGCAGCCGCGTTTGCGGAGTGAATCTATCTCGCCGATCCTAAATAAAGTGGGGCAGTTTACCTCATCAAACCTAATGAGAAATATTATTAAAAGCCCGAAATCTACAATTAATCTTGAAAATATTATGGATGAAGGGAAGATCGTGATTATGAATCTGTCGCAAGGAAGAATTGGGGAGGATAACGCGGCGCTTCTGGGAGCCATGATGATAACCAAAATTCAGCTTGCCGCGATGAATAGGGTCTCGATGGCTGAGGAAAAAAGGAAGGATTTTTACCTATATGTAGATGAGTTTCAGAACTTTGCCACAACCAGCTTCATTAAGATCCTCTCTGAGGCTAGAAAATACAGGCTCAACTTGATCCTTGCCAATCAGTATATCTCTCAAGTGCCTGAGGATGTGCGTGCAGCAATTTTTGGTAATGTAGGCACGATGATGTCATTCCTCGTCGGAGCTCAGGATAGCGCGTTTATAGGGAAAGAGTTTGGAGAAAGGTTCAAGCCCGAAGACTTATTATTACTAGGTAACTACCAGGCCATAGTGAAACTGTCTGTAGATGGGATTACTCAAGCGCCATTTCTATCCACCACGCTGCCTCTGCCCAAGAGTGCCACACAAAACAGGGAAAAGGTTATAAGGGTTTCAAAAGAAAAATACACGAGGCCGGTTTAGAATAGCAATTAGCTATTAGCAATTGGCCACTAGAATAAAACTTAATACGAAGGAAATTTTACTAGTTGCTAGTGGCTAGTCGCTAGTTTACTTGCTTGTTTTTTTTCTGAGGAATAGTCCGAGAACTCCACTTGGGATAAGACCGATTAAAGGAAGCATTTCAGGTCCGGTTGCAGGTGTAGATACCACCTTAGGAGCCGGGAAAACCTTAAGTCCGCCTTTGGTTGTAGGTGCAGGCTGCGTGGGCTTTTCGATACAAAACTGTGAATTATCAGAACTTTGCTTGTTGTCATTTGAAGTAGCACTTGCCTGGTTTACTACACAAGTTACACCCTGATCGGCAGGAAGTGATCCCTGATCAACAACTTTTGCAGAAACATTGAATGTTTGAGACTGACCTGCACCAAGATTATTTACTGTGAAAGTAAGAACTTTGGTGTTGCCATCGAAGCTTCCGGGACCTGAAACAAAGGTTACATAGCTTGGCAGGGTATCTTTTACCTCTATGCTTGAGATGTTTCCGCTTCCAGTGTTTGTGACAGTAATTTGAAAGTCCACAGCAGATGTAGGTGAATATTTAGGATCATTTATATTAAGGTTGTCTACAAATGCTCCTGTTGAAGGGTTTTTAACAGTCTTATTTACAGAAAGGTTTCCAACCTGAACACAAGTTTCTCCGCCTCCATAGATAGGCTGGCAGGAAGTATCTGCGTTTGTTATTCCAGCAAAAGAAAGGGACATAATCCCAGTCATTAAAGATATAAGTAAAAGTTTTTTCATATTTCGGCTTTGCTCAAAGATAATAAAAATGATACTGTGATTTATCCAATCAAACAGTATCAAACAAGTATGGCGAGAATAATAACATATAATATAGGCCTTGTCAACCCCTCGATTTGCCCCTCGATTTGCCTCACGTAATTTCCTCCCGAACTTGATTCGTTGCCTCGTTTTAATATCCTCTTGAGAATCTGTACGTCTTAAGCCTTAAACCTCTTTAGAAAATGATAAATTTTAATCAAATATTGATTATTTTAAAGCTGCAGATCGTTATTTAGTACAGAGTGTCTTAGATTCTAAATTTGACTTTTTGCCGAATATCCAAATTTGACTTTAACAACCATACAATTTTCATTTCAAGAGGAAATTAACTTGAGTCAAGACGCCCCTTAATTTTTTCCTCTTCTCTTGTACCGACAAAAACTTTCTTTGTTCTTTTTCCGCAAAAAAAAAGTTCTTCTTCTTTTCTACCGAGAAAAGAAGCAAAAGCTCTCGTCACGCCTCTTCTTATGCCATCGAAATTGCTTACGTTTGTCGGGTGATAACACCTCCTCCGAATTCACGGGTTCCCCCTGACAACTTCAGTAATTCCTCACGCATTCGAAACCGGAGTGACGGATTTAAGACCAGTTTAGCAAATTGACTATTGACATTAATAATGGTGTGTGGTGTAATACACTTGTTCTGAATCTTCAGAAGTTTCCCACTAAATGACGGTCTTTACAGTTTGATTTTTTGAAAGCTTATTGATTAACCCGACTTTATCCTATTCCGAACAAAGCAACTAGCAACTAGTAAACTAATTTATGCCCTATACAAAGAAAGCTACCATAAAGAAAAAATCAGTTGACGATATAATTGGCGAGGCTAAAGTGCCGGTTGAAATTCCATTGGAAGAAAAAGTTCAAGAAGAAGTGAGAGAAAAGATTATCATGCCTGAAAAACCTCAAGAACCAATACCAGCTCCAATGCCTTCTTATAACAATCATTACTCTTCACGGCAGGAAGATATGGCTTCAACAGAACCTGTATCAGGAATTTTGGATATTCAGCAGGAAGGACATGGATTTTTGCGTCCCAAGTTTACGCCTTCAATGAATGATGTTTATATTTCCCAATCCCAAATAAGACGTTTTATGCTTCGTCCCGGGGATTTGGTCGAGGGACAGGGGAGACCGCCCAAGGACACGGAGCGATACTTCGGACTGCTCAAAGTTGAAAAAGTGAACGGAATGGATGCAGAAGCCTCCTTAAGACGGCCTTATTTTGATGATCTTACGCCTATTTATCCCAAGAAACAGATTACTCTTTCTACGGGAAAATTACCTCTCTCTACGAGAATTATGGATTTGGTATCACCTATTGGTTTTGGGCAAAGGGGAATGATAGTTTCTCCGCCTAAGGCAGGCAAGACTACTATTATTAAGGAGATCGCGGCAGGAATATCACAGAATTTTCCTCAAGCACATCTTATGGCGGCTCTTATCGGAGAGAGACCTGAGGAGGTTACTGATATATCTACTTCCGTACAGGGAGATGTCGTGGCATCCAATTTTGACGAACCGCCTGAGAAACAAACCAAAGTCGCGGAAATTACCTTAGACCGTGCGAAAAGACTCGTCGAACAAGGAAAAGACGTAATCATACTTCTCGACTCGATTACCCGTCTTGCGCGGGCATACAATTTGTCAGTCGCGCCTTCGGGTAGAACTCTCTCGGGAGGTTTTGATCCCGCGGCTTTGTGGCCTGCGAAAAGATTTTTTGGAGCGGCGCGCAACTGCAAAGACGGCGGCTCCCTTACTATTATCGGTACAGCTTTGGTAGATACGGGTTCGCGGATGGATGATTTGATTTACGAAGAGTTCAAAGGTACGGGAAATCTGGAGCTTCATCTTGACAGAAGACTTGCGGATAAAAGGATTTTCCCAAGTATTGATGTAGAAAGATCAGGTACGAGACAGGAAGAGCTTTTGTTTTCGCCCGAACATTTGAAAAAAGTCGTGACCATGCGCAGAATGCTTGACATGCTTTCGGGCGATGAGAGAACAGCGCTTCTTATCGAACGGCTTTCAAAGACAGATACCAATGAAGAATTCCTCGAAAGCCTCGGAAAAAGTTAAACTTGACACAAGAGCACCTTTTTAGTAGTGTTAATCTTATAGGGTAAAGTCATGGCTAAAATACTCTCGTTCGGGGAAAAGAATTCCAAAGTATCCAAAGGTAACATTTTCAAGGCAGTCTGGAATGGTTTTAATTCCTTAGATAGGTTTATAAAATTCTATATCTTCTACGGCCTTCTCGTAATAACTGTAACTCCGGCTATAATCTCCGGCTATCTTATCTTTAACCCCCGCGCAGACATTGGAAACCCGGGAATCGTTGCATTAATAAACCAGTATCGAGCACAATATGGTATTGCACCCTTGACCGAGGACCAGAAACTTACAAATGAAGCTTGTTGGTTCGCAAACGATATGGCTGCAAAAAACTATTTTAGCCATACGGATTCGTTGGGCAGGAGTTATCCTCAGAGACTTGCTGCCTTTGGAATAGTTGGAACTTCTTGGTATTCGGAAAATCTTGGCGCTGGGTATACAACCGCTCAGGAATTGTTTGAAGGTTGGAGAACCTCTACCGCGGGACATAACGAAATAATGTTGGAATCACGAAACAAAAGAATTGGTATTGGCTTAGCTTATTCGGCTGCAGGAGATTTTAGATGGTATTGGGTAGCCGATTTTGCCTCGGATTATTCCGGCCAAGAGAATTTAACCTCAAACTGTGTTAGCAATCAACAGCTCCCTGCTGCTACTGGTACTATTCAGGGATATAAGGTGCCAAATGAAGGTTCGATTATTCCAAATCAAACTGTGAGTCTTGACGGAGGATCACCACCACCTGCCTCCAATCCTTACTTTCTCACCGTCTCTGCAGGAGTCAATCATACTGTCTCTGTAAGTGTCCCATCAGGTTATAACGTCGGATACACTCTCTGCTATAACAGGATTGACTGTCATAACGACACTCCTACGCCCGGGAATTCTGTAATCGTAAATATCCCAACCAGCGGAAGCTGTGGTGGGGCAGGTCCATGCGCAGACCTCTGGTGGCATTACACACCAACTACTTCAGGCACACCTCTTCCACCTACCAATCTTAAAGCAGTATGTAATTCGACCAATACTCAAGGAATCTTTTCGTGGACTGGCTCATCGGGCGCGATAGATTATTCTTTCCACTACGCAGGGCCAGATGGAAGTTTCGGGTGGAGTCCTGCAAGCAATCCTACAACTATTAATGTTAGAGCTGGGTACAACTATACCTGGAAAGTAAAAGCATGCAGCAGTAGCGGACCCGAGTGCAGTGTGTATGTGACGGGTCCAACACTTACGTGTGGGACTCTGGATCCAAATGCTGACGCAGATAAGGATGGTTTTAAAAACGGAATTGAAAGTTTTATCGGCACCGATCCTCTGGAGAAATGCCTTAGGACTAAAACACCCGGTATCCCAAGCTCAGCATGGCCACCGGATTTAACAGGCGACAATCTAGTAAATGGAGCAGATACTCTTACTTTCAATACGCGTATTGGGGCAACGCCCGGAACCGCCAACTATAATAAACGTTGGAATTTAAATGGAGATGGGATAATAAACGGAGCAGATGTTCTGAAACTCAATAATTACTTTGGAAAAACCTGCCTGTAAATTATTTCTTTTTGGCAAATCTCCTGCTCACCTCAGCTGCTAATCGGCGATTAATAACAATTTAACAATGGAACAATATAGCAATTTATAATTTTTTGTTTGACAGAAAAGTTTTCAGCTGGTAAACTGATTCTTTATAGATTCCCGCAAATTTTATGCGTAAACATCCTA
>ERZ1292623.1280-Hain-H51-01um-R1-1280-length-24478-cov-7_pt1 | contig 24478 bp, 26 predicted proteins | sample MGYA00564398_ERZ1292623 | MGnify/ENA primary metagenome ERZ1292623 (study PRJEB36523, sample SAMEA6512633) | groundwater metagenome | collected 2019-01-07 | study: AquaDiva: Metagenomics assemblies of 32 groundwater samples | reverse complement strand
GTGCCCTCGAGAGGAATCGAACCTCTATCACCTCCTTCGGAGGGAGGTATCCTATCCATTGAACTACGAGGGCTGAACCCTTGCCTGTCCCATCATTATTCCCAAAACCAACCACAACATCAATCTGCCCGCCTGGAGATCCCAGAGGAAATGATCAAAAAGACCAAAAACCAAAAGTGAGATCAATAAAATGAAGGAAAAAACAAACTCTATATTTCTCGGGTCAAATCCCCTGAGCGTGGTTGTGAAAACAAAAATCAAGAATAGCAAAAGACCCGCAACGCCCACCTCAGAAGCGATTAATAGATAAATATTATGTATGGGTTGTAGTTGGGAGTTTTTGCCAACACCGAACCTATCAAACAGTTTTTCTTGAAATGCAAAGAAAAGTTCATTGCCGATTCCCACACCGATAGGGTTTGTCCGTATTATTTCCACGCCCATCCTGTTGTAGGAAATCCTATCCTTAACCGAGCCTTCGTTTACTGAAAGATGGGTCCTGGAAAAAATAGCCCAACCGAGCGTGATGAATAAAAAAGAGGAACAAACAACAACAACGCCGATAAGCCTTAGGGTGTCTTTGCGGTATTGTTTTTGAAACATTCCCCAAACAAAACACAACAAAGTTGAAACCCCAGCAACTATCCAGCCCGAACGAGAGAAGGTAAGCGCAAGCGCTGTAAGAACAGAAAAAATACCGGCAGCATAAATTGCCTTCCAAATAAATCTATTGTTATTGATAAATAAGTAGAATAGCGAAACAAGTCCCAAAACCAGAAAACCGGCGAGGATATTTGCGTGAGGCATAGTGCCATAAGCGCGAATGAACCCGACACCATTTACGCCAATACGAGCTACGCCCTGTATTCCCTCCCGAATCACTGTTTCTCCTAAAAACCACATACCCAAACTTCCTTGAGTTGTGAATTGAAAAAAAGAAATAATAGATTGCAACACAGCGGAAGCGGAAACCGCCTTTAAAATATCGGCGAACCTCACAATGCCACTATTCAAAATAAAACCAATAAGAACTGCTCCTATGGCAGAGGCAAAGAGTCTTAAAAAGCTGTAAAAAGCTATTTGTTGTTGCGCCGCAACAAAGATTGTGCCGAAAGAAATAACAAGGAAAACAATCAACAATGCGTGTGTTTTGTCGAAAACGTAGCCTCGATTTTTCCATAACCAGATACTAGAAAGGATAATAAGCAGCAGGAGTAAGATGTCGGTACCATAAAGAAAGGCGGAATTGTGTTCAGAAGTATAAACATTGCTGAAAGGAACAGAAAAAGAAAAGAGAAATTTTTTAGTAGTTAAGGGGAGTGAAAAAACAAAAATCAAAAATATGTAACGAATGAGCTTCATAGAACAATAGCGATTTGATAAAACATTGCGGCAAGAAATATAACGTATAATAACGGTGTCGCTCGTCTCCATTTACTATTCGGAAGGGCCTTACGCCACATAGCAACAACAAATATTCCCTCGAGCGCTAAAAGAATTCCCCCCACAAAACCGACGACGCCCAAAAAATCTCTAACGCCCAAGAAATAAAGCGCTATCGGGAAAAAAACCGCCGCCACACCCGACCACCAAGACGTCCACCCGACATCGAGTCTCAAAATATCTTTCACGTTTACCCCTATCATAAAATATGAAGTCCAGATTGTAATGATGCCTACTGCTCCCATAAGAGCTAGAAGGCTTGGCGCAACATTCAATCCGCTCAAAGCCTCTGAAGAAACATTGGGACTAAGACGCAAGACGCTAAACGCGAAAAGAAAATAAAGAACCGCTGGAATAAACGTACCTGCCCAAATTACCTTCTTCAAGGAATCGGGATTCTTTTTGGTTCCGGTGTTATATTCTTCTACGACCTTAGCAATTCCTGGTCTACCCGAAAGAGAAAAAAGCATTGGTCCAAAGGGCAGAAACAAAAGCGGTAAACTCAAATCTTTAACGATTGATATGTTTTGGGCTTGTTTATCAAAACCCGCAAAAGAAATTACCGCGATTATAACTAGTATCCCAATGGTATCAAGAAAATCTATCCAACCGAGCCATCTGAGTTTAGTGAAAATGAAAACAGAACCAATGATCCAGAAAATAAGCACGCCGGACGTCCCCCCCAACCCCAGAGCGAGTTCCATAAAAACGCCCGCTAATATGAGATATGCAACCAAAACCAATACCAACTCCGCAAGTATTGAGAATGAGGCAATCCGAGCAATATGACTTGGCAGATATTTTTTAGCAAGATAAAAGAACTGATGCTGGCCCGGTTCTTTTAAAAGGAGTTCGGCATACATAGAATGTATAACAAAATACACAAGAGCGAATCCTATCAAATAAAAAAGGCCGTAAAGAAGCCCCACCTGACTAAAAACATAAGGCAGAGAAAAAATCCCCGCACCAATAATAGTTCCGGAAAGGATTCCGGTTGCCGATAAATTTTTATTCACTTTTTATTCCGAGGCGTAAACCTTGTCCCCATTTCTTACTTTATCCTTAACTTTGATCCCAATCTCTTGGCCCTTTTTTGCAGTTCCAACTTCTTTGTGGTCGAACTGCATTGATTTTATAATTTCTTCAAAATCCGTCGTCGCTCCTTTAAAAATAACCTTATCGCCGACAGAAACACTTTTGTTGAATTTAACTATCGCAACACTAAGACCACCAAAATAATGAGTTACTACGCCTATTGGTTTTGGTTCTTTCGATTTCATCTTTTTATTACAATACTCGACCTTTAATGCCGTTCTTCTCTTCCTCGGATTCGATTAGTTTGATAACTTTATCAACCAAAATCACTGGGTCTTTCTCAAAAATAACCTTGCCCGGCCCCCGATGGGCTTGTTCCAATATTTCGGAAATCATTTCCGTAGTACCACCCGTTCCAAGCAACACGCCCTGGACCTTTCCGTCTTCAAAAGCATCCGTGAATTCATTCAACGTACCAATTCTTCCACAAAGAGAGATAACTGCATCGGCTGAACGGGTCAATAAGAGGTTTCTGCCCGAATACTCAAAGCCCGTATAAATTATTAGATCATGATAGTCGGTGGGCAGACGATAAGTTTTGATATGGGACAGCTTTGAAGAGGCGGGAGAAATACCAATAACAACCCCACCCTCAGCTTTCGCGCCCTTGGCCGACCAATAAGGAATGCCGGTTGTAGCGCCTGTAACGAGCACCATGCCATGCTTCGCGATCTCTCGACCGACTATCTCTGCTTTTTCTACGGCATCTTTAGAGCAATGGCCGGTTTCTGCAGCTCCAGAGACGCAAATTTTATATTTTAGTTTGTGATTATGATTCGACATCACCAATAATTATAACACCACGCTATCGCCAGACATAGGAACGCTGGCATCAATGGCAAATTGATCTCTTATTTTCTGGGCCAAAGGCGTCGCCTCTCTCTCTTCACCCTGAACCACAAAAACTTTTTTGAGATGGTGTTTCATGGGCTCTATCCATTTAAGGAGTTGTGGTTGGTCGGCGTGCGCTGAGTACCCTCCTATCGCTTTTATTTTGCACTTTACGAGCACATCTTCTCCGAACAATCTTACGATTTTTTCCCCATCCAATATTTTTCGGCCCAAAGATCCTTCGGCTTGAAAACCAACAAAAAGTATAGAACTTTTTGGATCGGATAAATATCTAAGTTCGTGATGCAATATCCTGCCCGCGTTCGACATGCCAGATCCCGCCATAATAACCTTTGGTGGCTTAATATCATTAATCGCTTTTGACTCTTCTGTCGTTAATGTCATCTTTAATCCTGGAAAATTAAAAATTTCATCGCCCATTTCAATAAGCTTCGCTGTCGCGGCATTAAAATAAAGTGGGTCTTCCGAATATTTTTGATAGACCATCGTGAGTTTGATAGCAAGAGGACTATCAATAAATACGGGCACACGAGGTATTCGTCCGTTCTCAACCAATTCGTTTAACTCGAACATCATTTCCTGTGTCCGCTCTAGAGCGAAGGCCGGAATCATAACCGTTCCGCCAGATTTAACTGTTTCTTCTATCAGGTCTTCAAGCGCGTTTTTTCTTTCATTTAGTTTTTCGTGAATTCTGTTGCCATAGACGGATTCAATTAGCGCGTAATCTACATCTTCTAAAAATTCTGTCCCGTTTATAAAAGGCGCTGGGTTGTTGCCTAAATCACCGGAGAAAACTATTTTTTTGCCCTCGGCGGTTATCAATATTGATGCGGATCCCAAAATATGGCCCGCATCATAAAATTCTATTTCAAATGGTCCGACGGAAAATTTTTCATGATATTTCTTCCCTTGCCAAAATTTCACAACCTCTTTGACATCGGATACGGTATAAAGCGGCGGCCTCCTGTGTTTCTTAGACTCCTCACCCAAAATATGTTCGGAGTCCAACAACATTGTTTCTGCAAAATCCTTCGTAGGTGGAGTTGAATAAATGGTTCCACGAAACCCGTCTTTATAAAGCTTTGGGACCCGACCAATGTGGTCTATGTGGGCATGGGTTATAAAAACAGCTTGAATAGCAACGGGGGAATAAGGGAAAGGGTCAAAATTATGCTTCTCGGCATAATTACTGCCTTGTCCTAAACCACAATCAATCAATATCTTCGTCTCGCCGGATTCTAATAAATAATTGGCACCAGTCACTGACTTCGCGCCTCCGTAAAAAGTTAAACGCATTTAGGTAGTGTTTAAATTATAACAATTCTTCTAATACCTTTCTTTCATTCCAGGGCATTCTTCGCCCCCCAGAGACTCGGATATATTCCTCGCTCCCTTTGCCTGTCGCAATAATTGTATCGCCCGCTTCAGCTAAGGAAACCGCCTTTTCCAAAGCCTCACGCCTGTCCAAAATTTCATACGTATTCGCTATAAAATTAGTACTTAGAATTCCTGATTTCAAATCTTTAATTATTTCTTCGGGGTTTTCATCAAACGGATCTTCGTCTGTGAGAATGATTTCATTACAATATTCAGCCGCTATTTTTCCCATCTCGGGACGTTTCCACTTATCTCTCCCGCCGCCTGCTGAGCCCAACACACAAATCATTCTTCTGTTTTTACCTAAATTAGTTTTCAGATACGAATAAACCTTCCTTAGAGAGTCTGGTGTGTGGGCATAATCAATCACCACCGAGAACGGTTCCTTTTGAACATATTCCATCCGGCCGGGCACCGAAGAAAATCCGGTAACAGCTTTTTTTATCGTTTCTTTATTAATCCCTTGGGATTCGCAGAAGCTCACAGCTGCCCCGATGTTATATTTATTAAAATCTCCGGCGAGCTCGGTTGTTATATTGCTTGCGCTATACTCAAGAACATTTCCGCCTTTTGCGGCATCCATAAAATATTTCGTGTTTCCGTCATCCTTGTTTACAAAAAAAGTGGCCTTAGCGTTCTTTTTGATAACATATTTAAAAAATTCAACTTTTGAATCTCTATATTTCTCAAATGTGCCATGAGCTTCAATGTGTTCTGGAGCGAGATTGGTAAACATAGCGCCGCCCCAATTCACAAAACGGTGGCGATATTGAAGTATGCCCTGCGAAGTAACCTCGACCAAGGCGTAATCACAATTACTATTTACTGCCCTGCGTAAAAATTTTTGGATAGCAAATCTTCCCGGCATAGTATTTCCTGTTGTGTTTGTTTCGCTTTCCTCTCCAACCTTGCAACGTATTGATGAAATAAGTGCGGTTTTTTTTCCAGTTACCTCAAGAATCGAATTTATTATTTCAATAGTAGTCGATTTTCCTTTAGTGCCTGTCACTCCGAGCACAAAAATATTTCGGCTAGGATTCCGAAATAGCACCGCCCCCGCGAAGGACAAAACATAGTGATAAATTGAATGCATTGTGGTCACTTACGCTTCCCCATGAACTTTAGCGCTTCTCGCAACCGCTCTTCAAGTGTTTTAGCTTCTCCTAAATTCCTCACAGCATCTTTTACTTGTGACCGCGGGTAACCCAAACTAACAAGAGCTTCTTCAACTTCTATATCCATATCCATTTTGGAAGTAAGCGTTTGGGATTCGGGAAGTTTTATCTTGCTGTGAAGCTCTAAGATTAACCGCTCGGCAGTCTTCTTGCCTATACCTGATGCTCGTGTAAGAAAGTCTGCCCGCCGTTCCAAAATCGCGGCCATAATCTTGGGCACAGGAGCCATATCTAAAATACCCAAAGCAGTCTTTGGGCCTATGCCGCTTACGCTATTCAACATCTCGAAGAACTTTAAAGCCTGTTCTTCTAAAAACCCATAAAGCTCCAATTGATCTTCGCGCACATATAGATAGCAAAAAAGTTTTATCTCTCCCTGGGGCACGCTGCTCAAGGTCTCGCTATTTGTTGAGATTTTGAATCCAACACCGCCTGTTTCAACAACAAGGAAGTTGTCTCCTCGTCCCACCAAATTTCCGACAATGCTATAAATCATTTGATTTTAGAACCTATCTCAATAATAGTTCCTAACGCGATACTTGCCAATTTCGTTTCAGGACAAGGCGCGACGACGAGGGTGTGGTCAAGGACCACGCTGAGGAGGAGCAACGCGGTTATGAAACAAATTGGCAGTATCCCTGCGGGTTGCTGTCCAAATTCAAGATTTCTGCGTTACGCCTCGTCGGAGTATTGACACACGCCTCCTCGGCAAGCCTTGAAATCTTGAATTTGTCCAAGCAACGCGTTCCGGGATTATTATTGAGATAGGTTCTAGATTATAACTTGACTTGGCGCTTACCGTAAGCAATAATCTAACCCAACATGCCAAAGATCAAATCAGCCCAGAAAGCGCTTAGACAGAATGCGCGCAGACGAACAAGAAACCTCCAATACAAAAAGAGAATGCAGGAGGTTATTAAAAAGTACAGAAAACTCGTATTAGCCGAGAAATTTGAGGACGCTAAAAAAATACTCCCCCTCGTTTACAAGACCTTAGACAAACTAACCAAGGTGGATTTTATTAAACGCGGCAAGGCCGACAGGATAAAGTCTCGGCTTTCTAAAAAAATCTCTAAACGCTAAGGACGAATTCAGTAAGCGCTTCCTCGTAATCTAATCCACCGCTTTTTATCGAAATGTCATAATCTGCGAATTTTAAAGCGGATGCGCCTCTCGTTTGCGAAGCCAATAGATTAAAAATATAAGCGGGCGCTTCTTTTTGTAGAAAAAGTTTTTCAAGAGCAGATAATTTTTTCCTAAAATCGGTTGAAGCAACAATGTCTCGACTCATATAGAATGGGGCCTCTTTCTTGTTCCATTTAATAATGCTCCGTAGGCTTGCTAAGCCTATTGGTTGTGATAATTTAGCCAAAGATATTTTTTCTAATTCATTATGCGCAAGAATACTCCTCGAAACCGACGAAGAAATATATAAACAAAGAAAATGAAGCGCGGCAGTTTCAAACTTCAGGCTCAAGTTCGCGGCCTCTTTCTGTAAAAAGGTTTTTATTCCTTCTCCCTCAAGCTCCTTGAACTCTTGAAAAACTACTGGTTCTTTTGTTAGAAAACCAAACTGTTTCTTGGGCTTATCCCTATCCGAAATAACAATAAAAATCTTTTGATTGTCAACGTAGGCTTTCAGGGCTTTCACCCATTCTTTTTCTTCCAGACCTGATTCCTTTATAAGCGCTAATTTAACATCCACAAACATCGACGGCTGGTTCAAAAAATCCCTTGCCTTTCGCCAATCGTCTGGTTCGTCTTCAAGGTCAACAACAAACATATCGATTGAGCTGTTTTTCTTCTTGTAATTTCCTATTATTTCTTGAAGCTTCAAACTCCTTCTGTAGGAATCGGGGCCGTATAAGCAAATAATCATTTTATTATTTTATTTCTTTTGACCTATAATGGGTACTTGACAAAAATAATACTATATTATAGTATTCCGGACAGCATTGTGATGTTTGGTCCACCCACGAAGGCGGTTTTCTCACGCAAGGAGAATAGGGAGATGGTCGCATTTAGCAATATCGACAGGGAGATCAACTCGACCGCGTTCCGCGATGCAGCCAAGCAACGCCCAAAGCTTGATGCGGCGGGTCAGATCCGACTCGGCGTTCCGGTCGGCGCCTACGCCCCTTCTGGTGGCAAGAACAAGCCCAAAAAGGGTCGCGAAGACAAGAACCACGGACGCCGCAATCGCAAGGGGCGGCTCCCGAGAAGCGACGCGTAATACGTACGGACGATAGTTAGAGGCGGCACAAGTGTGCCGCCTCTATTCTTTTTGGCAAATCGGGCAAAAGTGCGCCGACCTAGCGCCAATCTTAATTCTTTTTATCTCTATCCCACAACGGGAACATGGTTCTCCTTCTCTTTGATAAACACGACGGAAAAGACTATATTTGCCACGCCTACCTTCTGAATCACGATAGTCGCTAAAAGATGTCCCACGAAGCCGAATCGCCTTTTTAAGATTTTGTTTAATGTATTTATAAATAGCTATGAGTTCTTTTTCTTTTAATCCTTCCACCCTACGACTCGGGTGAATTTTTGAAAGCCACAAAATTTCATCCGAATAAATATTGCCTATGCCACTTATAAAGCCCTGATCCATCAAAACGGATTTTATAACACCCTTCTTATTTTTGAAAAGTTCTCCAAATTTTTTATAAGTAAAACGTTTGTCTAGTGGTTCCGGTCCCAAATTTTTAATGTCTGGTAAATTTAAGATTTTTTCCTCAACGCCACACAAAACTTTCGCAAACCGCCTCACATCAGACAAGGCGAGCATCTTTCCATTATCTAAAAAGAAGATTAGACGAATAAATCTATTAAATGGGTCGGTAAGCGGCCCGCCGTCCTTAGTTGGAACCCATTTTTGACCCTGCCATTTCTCTCCCAATTTTTCCGAACGATTTTGCTTCCACTCACCAATCAATAAATGTCCTGTCATTTTGAGATGAATGAGCAGAATGTGTTTCTCGGATAAATAGAATAATATGTTCTTGCCTCGCCTCGAAACTTTCAATATTTTCTTTCCAATAATTTGACGCGAAAAGTCTTTTTCGTTTTTGTGTAATTTAAAATACTTTGGCCAGTCGGTCCAAATTCTAGTTATCTTTTTATTTTTGAGTTTTTTATCAAGTCCTTTTGAAATTGTTTCTACTTCCGGGAGTTCGGGCATTTGTTAATCTTATAACAAAAACCCCGCTCTTTTGTGTTAGAGCGGGTTGTTTAGCAGCGACGTTCTCCTAGTACGAGGTTCGTATCACCAAGCTCTCGCCTTCGAGCTCGACGAGCCAGCCTTCGTTCGGAGATTGCCCAGAGCCGCAGTTGCCCTGGATGGTCCATACGCGAGCTACGCCGCGAGGAACTCTTCCGTTGACCCGATGATTCGGCGCCGTCACAATCACGGAGGTCGTAATCCGATCATTGCACGCCAGCATGCCGGCGAATCGGTAGGTGAGGACTGTCTTGCCCTGACCATCCCTTTCGGTTGTCACATCGTTCAGATCGAATTTAACCCGAATGTCCGGAATGTTGCCCCGGATGACGAGCTGCCGCTCACCAAGCGTGACCCTACGTTTCGTGACCACTTTCGCGGCCGAGTCCTTGATCTCGTCGGTTGAGATGTGCAACGTGCCTGCGCACCCCAACGAAACCGAGATAAGGCATGCAACCAAGATTCCCCTCATGAAACACCTCCTTGGATTGCTCCAAGATTAAGTGACGTTAGTCTCCGAATTTACTGTCTATAGTATAACAGAAAAAACAATTTTGTCAATCTCTTAACACGATCAGGAATTAATAGTGAGTAAGTTGGTGCGTCTAGCCGGCTTGTGTAGGAAAATGCTTGTAAATTTTGACCATCGGCAGTAATCTTAAAAAAAGTAACAATGGCTGGGGAATTAGACCAACAATTCGCAAAACAAAGGCGGGAAGCAGAGGAGTCTGACGCCAAAAGACGTGCTGATACGTTAGGATTGCCCTATCTCAATTTGATATCCGTTAAGGTTCCCACCGAAATCAAGGCAATGGCAACAGTCTCTGAAGATAATGCTAAAAAGGCGCTGCTTGTTCCCCTCCAAATCCTAAGAAAAAAACTAACCATTGCCGCCTATGACCCCAATGGCGATGAAGCCAAAAAAGTCATAGAGGATCTTAAAAATAAATACGAAGTCTTGGTTGTCGTTGTTTCAAAAACCAGCCTTGAGCACGGATGGAGTTATTACAAATACGTTGTACCGGAAGGCAAAGAGATTTCTGGAAGTGTTCAAATAAACGAGGAAAACCTAAAAAACCTACAATTAAAGATTAAATCTCTTGAGGATCTTGGAAACGAAATAAAAAATTTCAAAAGTCCCTACACCTCGGAAATCCTAGAGATCGTTTTAGCGGGCGCGATGGCTCTCCGAGCTTCTGATATCCATCTTGAGCCGTCTCAGGAAGTCTCAGCAATACGTTTGAGAATAGACGGGCTGCTTCACTCGGCTTTTGATAAGTTTGATTCGGTTAAATATATTTCTCTTATAACTCGTATCAAGCTTCTTTCGGGAATGAAGCTAAATATACATGACGAGCCCCAAGACGGGCGGTTCACTATTAAACTGATGGGTGTGGATGTTGAAATAAGAACATCTGTAATCCCTTCAGAATACGGAGAAACGGTGGTGATGAGAATTTTGGATCCTCGCGCCCTTAAGGTTAGTTTAGAAGATTTGGGCTGGCGCGCTGATGATTTGGAGATAGTACAAAACGAAATAAAAAAACCTAACGGGCTGATTTTGAACACTGGCCCCACCGGGTCTGGAAAAACAACAACGCTTTACGCATTCCTGAGACATGTTTCTAGGCCGGAAATAAAAATAATCACAATTGAGGATCCAATCGAATATCATCTGCCCAATATTTCGCAAACACAGGTAGACGCGGGCGCGAATTATACTTTTGCGAGTGGACTACGCTCTATTTTAAGACAAGATCCGGACGTGGTACTCGTGGGAGAAATTAGAGACAAAGAAACGGCTGAAATTGCCCTAAACGCCTCGCTAACCGGCCACCTAGTTCTTTCCACGTTGCACACAAACGATGCGGTAGGGGCTATTCCTCGCTTGATCGATCTTGGCGCAAAGACACAAGTGTTGGGTCCAGGATTATCTCTTGTTATTGCACAAAGGCTATTAAGAGTCCTGTGCGCCGATTGCAAGGTTGTTAAAAAAGTTGATGGAAACATGAGCGAGAAGATAAAAAGCTTCCTTGGTGGCCTACCAAAAAGAGTGGACACCGACTCATATAAAGATGTTAAATTATTTGAGCCAAAGGGGTGTGCCAAATGTAACAATTTGGGCTATCGGGGAAGGACTTCTGTTTTCGAATTGTTTGTAATCGACGAAAAGGCAGAAGAGATAATCTATGAAAACCCGACAGAGATTAAACTAAAAAAACTTGTTGAAGAACAAGGAATGGTTACAATGCAAGAAGACGGAATCCTAAAAGTACTGCAAGGCATTACAAGCCTAGCGGAGGTCGAGCGTCTTACCGGAAAAATAGAGTTATTCTAACAATAGATCTGTGGGCAAAATGCCGTAAGGCTTATAGAAAACTCTTCATAGAGAAGAGAGTGGAAATTCTCCCGCGGAGCTCCCCAGCCGGAGCCAACGAGTCCTAGAGAAGAAGAAACTCCCTGCCCACAGGTCTATTGTCGGAATGATATGATTCAAGAAATCGATTGATTCTACCGCGAATGTTAGCATAAAAGTATTAAATTGTCAATAGATAAGAAAAGCAACGTTTTTATGGAGAAAGATAAAGAAATAAAGATAAACACGCCCGATCCGGAACTAGAGCTAACGCTCCGTCCATCGGCCTGGGAAGATTATGTCGGCCAAGACAAAATAAAAAGTAATCTTAAACTTATTATTGAGGCTGCACGTCAAAGGAAGGAAAGTTGCGATCATATCTTGTTCTATGGACAAGCGGGCTTAGGCAAAACAACCCTGGCATATCTTATCGGAAAAGAAATGGGGGTTAATGTGCGTTCAACCTCTGGCCCCGCTCTCGAAAAAGCTGGGGACGTCGCCGCGCTGCTATCTAACCTTGAGCCGTATGAAATCCTATTCATTGACGAGGCCCATCGAATAAATAAATTGATTGAGGAGATTTTTTACCCGGCACTTGAATCTCGTAAACTTCATCTAATCATTGGCAAGGGGCCAGGAGCGAGAACTCTATCTTTGGATTTACCACCATTCACTGTTGTCGCGGCAACAACCAAAGCGAATTTGCTCTCGAGCCCTTTGCGCTCTCGATTCGGCGCTATATTTCGGTTGGATTATTACAAACCCGAGGATATTGAAAAAATAATAAAACGCTCCGCCAATATTTTAAAAGTAAAAATTTCTGATGGAGCAATTAGACGCCTCGCCCTTGCCTCTCGCTTCACCCCACGAGTCGCTAACCGATTACTAAAACGGGCTCGAGACTATGCACAAGTAAACAAGGGTTCGTCGATTGATGATGATGTCATAGACAAGACCCTAGACATGCTAGAAATCGACAACCTTGGCCTTGAGGGCGCCGATAGGACTCTTTTAGAGATAATAATTAAGAGGTTTAATGGTGGTCCAGTTGGAATAAAGGCGTTGGGAGCAGCCCTAAACGAGGAGTCAGCAACAATTGAGGAGGTTTACGAACCATTCCTAATGAGTTTGGGATTTTTGGAACGGACGCAAGCAGGACGCATCGCGACAAACGCAGCTTACAAACACCTTAAGATGCCTCAAAACCCGGCACTGCTTTAGAAATGATAATAGTAGCAAGTGATTCGGATAAAACAACACAAAAAATCGGGGAAAGACTTGCAAGGACTACTTCTAGGATTGGTAGGCAAAACAACCACGCTCTTGTTTTTGGATTAAAAGGTGGGTTGGGGGCCGGTAAAACCACTTTTATAAAAGGGTTTGTAAGAGGTTTGGGGTACAAAAAAAGAGTAACGAGCCCGACTTTTTTAATATTTAAAAGGCTTGAGCTAAAAAATAAAAAATTCAAAAACGTTTTTCATGTCGATGCATATCGGGTCAGGAAACCATCGGATCTAAATATCTTGGGATTCAAAAGAATTGTTGATGATCCGAAAAACATAGTGTTGGTTGAGTGGGCCAATAAAATAAAAGGGCGTCTTCCTGAAAATATGATATGGGTAAGGTTTGACTATGGTAAAAACGAAAACGAAAGAAAGATTATAATGAACACATGAAGACCCTGCTCTTAATAGACGCTAATTCTCTAATCCATAGATTTTTTCACGCGATGCCCCCATTTACCGATCTCGAAGGTAACCCAAGTGGAGCACTTTATGGTCTCTCGGGAGTGATATTGAAAATCTTAAGAGAACAAAGACCGGACTATATAGCCGCTGCTTATGACACTCCCGAGAAGACTTTTCGAGAGGAAGAGTTTAAAGAATATAAGATTCACCGACCGCCCACTGCAAACGAGCTCGTCCATCAACTGATAAATTCTAGACGGGTTTTTGAAGCTTTCAAAATTAATGTTTTCCCAGTTCCGGGGTTTGAAGCGGACGATATTTTGGGAACCCTCGCAGAGAAATTCAAGAACGAATTAGATACTAAGATTGTAATCCTTTCAGGAGATAACGATATGCTACAACTCGTAGAGGACGAAAAGATACTGGTCCAGATAATAAAAACCGGAATAACCGAGACTGTTATGTATGACGAATCTGCTGTTAATACCAAATACGGGCTAAAACCAGACAAACTGACCGACTATAAGGGCCTTGTTGGCGATCAGTCTGACAACATACCAGGAATAAAAGGGGTCGGACCAAAAACCGCGTCTCTCCTTATAAAGGAGTTTGGGAACATTGAGAATATATTTGATAATTTGGGAGTTATTCCAGATAAAATACGCAAAAAAATAGAAGGCGGTAAGGAGGTGGCTATGCTTTCGAAAAGATTGGCAACCATACGACGGGATGTGCCGATTAAAATCGGAGGATTAAATGAGTTAAAAACAGCGGAGTTAGACAAGAACGTAGTCCAATCCTACTTCGAGAAAATGGGCTTCGGAAGTTTAATTCTGCGCCTCAACAAATAAATTGTCGTCTGTAATAGATGATGATATTCTTAAAGAAACAACAACCAATATGAATTTCTTAAAGAATTCAATAAATCAATTAAAACTCTATGCTAGAACTCCTGAGTTTTTTGCCTTATGGGTTCTTTTGGGACTTATTATTGCGTTGATAACAGTAAGTGCTTACTTTTTACCAGGTCTTTTGACGATTTTAGTTGTTGTCTCTTATTGTGGCATTGCTATTGCGGTAATAAATGGTTATTTGAAACTAGCAACCCTGAGAGTGGATTCTGGATTTAAAAACAGAGAACTAGAAGCGGTCATTCAAAACCTTAAGGAGGGTGTGATTGTATATGATACAGACTTTAAAATATTAAACATGAATCGCGGGGCAGAAGAAATACTTAGCACAAACGCTAAGGAGGTTATTGGAACGTACATATCGCCTGCTTCAGCAAAAGAGACCAAGCTTCGCGCACTTTCTCAAGTTATTTTTCCGTCACTTGCGGTTGTTGCAAATCAGATTTCTGAAGGAGAGTGGCCACAAATTGTTGATCTAGAACTCGAAAATCCTCGAATACTGCTCCGCACTACTTTAAATAAAATAACGGACGTAAGTGGGCGTGTAATCGGTTTTTTGCGCCTCATAACCGATCAAACAAGAGAAATCGGGGTTGTTGAATCAAAAACCGAATTTATAACCGTTGCCGCCCATCAGCTACGCACCCCGCTTACCGCTATAAAGTGGTCTTTTGAAACTATATCTAAGGAACTTGTGGACAAGCCAGAACTTCAACAAGCAGCAAACGATGGATTGGATCTGTCGATGAGGTCCTTAAAAATCGTAAACGACCTTCTTTCGGCCGCTAAGATTGAGGAGGGTAAGTTTGGCTACTTATTCGAGGATGTTGATTTGAACAAGTTTATAAACGACCTGCTTTCTGGACTCAAGGTATTGTCTGAAGAGTACGGAATAAAAATAAATTTCTCCTCTCCCAAAAAAGTGTTAAAAATAAAAGCTGATCCAGAAAAACTAGAAACAGCTCTATTAAATATATTGGACAACGCGATAAGATACAATTCTCGCGGCGGTAGCGTAACAGTGTCTTTGGAGGAATCCAGCGCATCTTCGGTGAAAATAACAATATCGGACACCGGGGTCGGAATTCCTGAGTCAGACATGCCCAAGCTTTTTGATAAATTCTTCAGGGGGCAAAACGTTGTTCAATTAGAACCCAACGGGAGCGGTTTAGGGCTTTATATCACGCAGAACATAATAAAAAAACACGGGGGAGAAATAAGTATCGAATCTAATCCGGGAAGAGGAACTGTTTTTTTCATAGACATTCCAAAATCAGAGTAAGAGCGCAACTCGTCGTAACCGTCGCAGACAGACAACGATTTAAAAAATGATAATTATTGGAATTGATCCAGGAACAACAAGAATAGGGTACGGCGTTATAAATAAAGAGGGGGCAAAATTAACGTATGTTGATTCCGGGCTTCTTGATCTGCCAAAAGGCACATATAACGAGCGTCTCCCGGGATTGGAAAAATGCCTTAGAGAACTTGTTGACAAAAACAAACCAGAAAGAATCGGTTTAGAAAGGTTGTTTTTTGTCAAAAATCAAAAGACGGGCATTAGGGTGGCAGAGGCGAGAGGCGTGATACTAAATTTTTTCCTAACGAGGGGTCTGCCTGTTTTTGAGGTCACGCCCACGGAAGTAAAGCTTTCTACAACCGGGGACGGAAGGGCCACTAAACAAGCTGTTATGAAAATGGTTGGCCTCTTTTTGGACCTAGGTCTGGTAAAAATGGTGGATGATGCCTCCGACGCTCTTGCGATTGCGATTACCATATCTAACAAATCCCTATTGACACAAGAAAAGTCTTAGTTATACTCTTTGGATAAACAATAAAGGTCGTGTTTTTTTATCAGTTTCATGACTAATTTCGAAACAAAAAGACTTTCAATGAAGTCAAAGGAGGTTGGTGAGTTCGGTCTCGACGAGGAAGATGGAATTACTGAGGGAATTCAGGAGATTGAAGAGCCGTCTAGCGAGAACGACGACGAAGGAAAATCAGAATACTAAATTTATAGTATTTTCCCCCGCAGAAGCTAACGCTTTTTTGCGGGTTTTTTTGTGGACGAATAAGCGATAAAATAACACTACACAGATAAGATTAAAAAAATAATGCAAAGCCCTACAAGAAAAAAATATTCCAGGAAACAAATCACTCGTCTTTCTTTTGTGTTTATTACTACGGTCGGTCTCTCTTTTGTTGCATCTCTGGTACTCTATGTCGCTATTCTAATAAAACAATTACCGTCTCCCGACCAGTTTGGTGACCGAAAGATAAATCAGTCCACGAAACTTTATGATCGGACCGGTGCGATTTTGCTTTACGAAATTCATGGCGAAGAAAAAAGGACTATTATTCCTTTTGACCAAATACCAGGCGTGCTTAAAGAAGCAACCCTTGCTGCCGAAGATATTAATTTTTATAAAAGCCGGGGTTTTGATATTAAGGGGATTGCGAGGGCGTTTTTAACCAACTTAAAAGAGGGTCGTTTCGCGCAGGGTGGCTCAACCATCACACAACAACTTGCAAAAAACATGTTCTTGTCTTCTGAGCGAACTATTATAAGAAAGGTTAAAGAATTGATTTTAGCCATAGAACTGGAATCCAAATATAACAAAGATGAAATTTTTTCTCTTTATCTAAATCAAATACCTTATGGGTCCAACGCTTATGGAGTAGAAGCGGCTAGTCAAACATATTTTAATAAATCATCCAAAGAGCTTACGCTTTCCGAATCCGCCGTTCTTGCTAGCTTGCCCCGAGCACCATCTTTCTACTCTCCTTGGGGGAGCCATTTAAAAGATCTTCTGTCTAGAAAAGATTATGTTTTAGATCGGATGGCCGAAGTCGGATTCATAACAAAAGAAGATGCAAATGCCGGCAAGGGCGAGAAAATAGAATTCGCTCCTCCTTCTATAGGGAAAATACTTGCTCCTCATTTTTCTCTTGCTGTTAAAGATTATCTAGCTAGGCAGTTCGGGGAAGACGAGGTTGAAAATGGTGGACTTAGAGTGATAACAACTCTCGATTGGGAAATGCAACAGATTGCAGAAAGAGTTGTTCTTGAGGGGGCAATTAAGAATGAAGAGCTCTATAGCGGTAAGAATGCCGCGCTTGTCGCAGAAGACCCCAAAACCGGCCAAATTCTCGCTATGGTTGGCTCCAGAGATTATTTTGATGTAGAAAACGAAGGTAATTTCAATGTCGCGACGCAGGGCCTACGACAACCAGGCTCCGCCTTAAAACCATTCGCCTACTTGGCAGCATTTGAAAAAGGTTATTCTCCAAAGAGCGTTGTTTTTGATGTTCCGACAGAATTTACGTCTAATGACATAAACTGCCCCGTAATCGTTGATTTTTCTGCAGAAAAGAACAAGGATTGTTTCCATCCTCAAAATTTTGATGGCGTTTTTAGGGGGCCTGTTTCTTTAGAGAATGGTTTGGCTCAATCGATAAACATACCTTCTGTAAAAACGCTTTATTTAGCTGGTTCGGATAATGTGTTAGATAAAATACACCAATTCGGCATAAAGACCTTAAATGAGCGTGGACGATACGGATTGTCATTAATATTAGGTGGTGGGGAGGTAAAATTAATAGACTTGGTTAGCGCTTACAGCACTCTTTCACAAGAAGGGGTACGACATGACCAATCTTTAATATTGAAAGTGGAATCGAGTGATGGAAAGCTGGTTGAGGAATATTCTGACAAAACAAATAGAGCTTCGGAGGCTAATTATGTACGTTTAATAAATCAAATATTGTCCGATATAGAACTTAGGTCGGGATTATTACAAAGTAGTTTGCCTCTTACTATTTTTTCAGGAAAAGATGTCGCATTGAAAACAGGAACTACCAACGATTATAGAGATGCTTGGGCTATGGGTTATACTCCGTCTTTTGTTGTTGGTGTTTGGGCTGGCAACAATGACAACAAAGCGATGGAGCGTCGTGGAAGCAGTATCCTCGCTGCTGTGCCTATCTGGAGCGCTTTCTTAAAAGAAACCCTCCTTAAATACCCCTCAGAAACATTTCAAGCGCCAGATCCGATATCACCGATCCAAAAACCCATGTTAAACGGCGAGTATGTTTATAATCAAATTATAAATGGGCAGAATTATTCCCAAATTCATTCGATATTATATTATGTGGATAAAAAAGACCCCCTCGGTCCATTGCCAGAAGAGCCGTCGGCTGACCCGCAATTTAATAATTGGGAAGCGCCGGTTATGAAATGGGCTTCAGAAAACATACAAAATTTTCATTCTCAAAGTCAGATAGGCGGGTTTATTAATACGCGGGCGCCCGAGGGATCACCCAACGTATCTGTGGTTAATTTTTATCCCAGCAATGGTAGTTTTGTAAACAACCCCTTTTTAATAAAAGCCGAAGTAAGATCGGGTAGTTCTCTCCAAAAAATCGATGTTTATTTCAACAAGTCTTTTGTGGCTTCTTTTTCTCCCGCCGGAAATTATTACTCTCTCCAACAAAACATAAACCACCCTCTTTTGCCTCAAAACTTAATTGAGATAAAAATCAAAGATGTTTTTGGAAAAGAAAGTCTGGTTTCGTCTATTGTATTCCACTAAGGGTTTGTTCGCTCTAACTTTTTATCGGCATTAAGACATAAAGTGCTTGGGGTTCGCTCGGGTTCTTTATTATCGCTGGTTTGTCAGAAGCATTCAGCCCTAAAAATATTTCCTCGTTTTTATAAATCGAGAGCCCGTCTAAAAGGTATTTCCAATTGAAGGTGACCGATAGTTTTTCTCCTTTTAATTTGATTGGTATCTTGTATGAGTTTTTTCCTATCGAGGAATCGGCAGAATATATTTCGATAAACTTCTTGCTTTCTCCTACAGAAAGAGTGATGTCGTTCGCTCTTCCAGAAAACACTCTTGCTAACTTTACTCCGTTTACAAACTCGGCACGGTTTATAACAATTTCATTCTTTGTTTGTTTAGGAAGTATGGATTCGTAATCAGGAAAAACACCGTCTATGAGCCTGGATATAATAGATGTGTTGTTTGTTTGAAAAAGTATTTGGTTTGAATCTATGAAAATTTCAAGCATTTCTTCCGAGTCCGTAAGTATTCTTAATAATTCGCTTGCTGTTCTCAAAGGAACCACTACGGATGTTTCTTCCGGCAACGATTGTTCTCCTAGGTTTTTGGTTTTTATCTCTGTTAATCGAAAACTATCGGTTGCTACTAATACAAGTTCGTTGTTTTTATATTTCATCAAAACGCCGCTTATTTCCGGTCGTATATCCGAATATTGTGCTGCTACAATGGCTTTGGATAATACTTCTAAAAACTGGTTCGATTTTATTTGTAAAAAGTTTTTTTTGTTTTGAATAGATGGTATTATCGGAAAGTCTTTTGATCCTAATCCTTGAATAGTTGCTTCGTAATTGTCTGTATTTACAAAAAACTGTTTGTTCTTTTCTTCCAAACTAACTCTTTCCGAGTTCAGGTTTTTAATAATATTATTAAACAATCCAAGAGGTACGGTTGTTGAACCGGTTTCTATTATTTTTCCGGGTACAAGGTGTTTTATAGCCAACTCAAGATTGGTTGAGGTTAAATAAATTTTATTATCTTTTGCATCGATTAAAACGTTTTTTAAAATCGGTTGGTTTGGATTATCTGTAATTGCTCTTTCCACAATCCCCAACCCCGCTAATAGATTGTTTTTTAATAATATTAATTTCATTAGTAGTGTTTAGTAGTGGGTGTTAATTGTCTAATAACTTTGTTTTTTCTTTCTGGTGTTGAAAAATATCTCTTTGTTTTTTTAATAAACTAAGGAAAAGATGTTGATATTGTGTGTTTAAAAAATTTAATCAGAATTATTATCCACTGGTTTTGTACATCCTTTCCTTAACCAACATTATTTTTTGATTGAGTCCCGGGTTTTGGTTGATGTCTCTAGAGATTTTTTCGCAAGCGTGAATCGCTGTGGTGTGGTCGCGATTCCCGATTTTTTCTCCTATATGAGGGTAAGAGAGTTTTAATACGTCTCGTAAGAGATACATGCAAACCTGACGAGGCTCAACAACCTCGCTTTTTCTACTTCGGCCCGTAAGGTCTGTGGGGGAAATTTCAAAGAAATCGGCGACGGATTTTATGATTTCGTTTGCTGTTATGTTTTTTGAAGAGACCTGCGTTATCTCGTTTATTATTTCTTCTAACTTTTTACTATCGATGTTCTCGTTCTTGTATTGCTGATAAAACACAACCTTATTCAATACCCCCTCTAGCTCCCTAATGTTTTTTTGTACCTTCGCCGCTATAGCTTCTATTGTTTTATCCTCTATGCTCCAACCTTGTTCTTGGGTCTTGTTCTTTAAGATGGCTAAGCGCATTTCATAGTCAGGATAACCAACATCAGCTGTCATTCCGACCTTAAATCTTGATTTTAGCCGTTCTTCTAGGGTTGGGATGGCAGCCGGAGGTCTATCAGAAGATATTATTATTTGTTTGTTGTTTTCGTAGAGAACATTAAAGGTATTAAAAAACTCTTGTTCGGTGGACGGTTTTCCTCCAATGAATTGGATGTCATCTATTATTAAAACATCGACATCGCGATATTTTGTCTTCATATCATCTGTTTTTTTGTTTCGTATTGCCCAAACAACATCGTTTGTGAATTTTTCGGAAGAAACATAAAGAACTCTTATTTTTTTATTATATAAATTTTCTATTTCATTGCCCGCTGCTTGGAGTAGGTGAGTTTTACCCAAACCCACACCCCCGTAAATAAAAAGAGGATTATATCTTTTGCCAACATCTTTTATTATCGCTTGGACAGCGGCGTGAGCGAGTTCGTTTGATGAGCCAACCACAAATGATTTTAAATTGTATCGAGGATTAAGATTTGTTTTAGGATCAATCTTTAATTCCATAAGAGTCGATTGTGGTTCCGGCGTTGTCTTTACCGCCCTCGGCTTATCGCGAACAACTAGTGGTGAGTTTTGATTAACAACCACATAATCAATGTTTTTTATAGAGCCGTCTAAACTCCTCAACGATCCCAAAATAAGTTTATGATATCTATTTTTAACCCATTCTTTCGCGAAATTGTTTGGTAAGCCAACAAGAGCAACTCCCTCCTTCTCATTTTTTCCAAGAAATTCACTTTGTTTCAACCAAGTAAGGAAATTAGGTCTTGAGATCTGAAGCTCAACCTCTCCCAAAACGGTGCGCCAAATATCTTGTTGGTTCATATGATTTAACTCAAAGGAAAAAATTAAACAATAATTTTTTCTATTAGGATATAGCTTATGATAGGTATATTTAAACCATGTTGCAATATTGAATTCCAAAGATAAATGTGGTTTAATTGTTAATGAGTTGTGGACAACAAAATGAGCTTCACTTACAGCCCAAAAAAGAAAAAAAGAGGAAGAACCCACGGTTTTTTAAAAAGAAGTCGTAGTACTGCCGGCAGAAACGTCCTTAAAAGGAGACGAAAAAAAGGAAGACGAAAGCTCGTTGTCTGATTTGGTTCAATTTCTTTAAATGCGGAGCGCTATCCTTAAAACAAGGCGGGCTGGTTCACAAACTAACACACTAATAGTTGTGGTGGGCACGTCGGTTTCTAAGAAAGCAACCGAAAGAAATTTGTTAAAAAGAAGAGTAAGGATAATTATGAAGCCGTATTTGGTAGCCAACAGACACGATTTTACCATCATCTTAACGAAAGAAGCGCTTAAAAGAACCTTTAACGATTTAAAGAAAGAAATTATTGAACAAATTTAAGATAACAAATGACAAATCTTTTTAACACATACCTTTACGAACCAATCTTATCAATTCTAGTTTATATATATAACAATCTCGCCTTTCACGATTTGGGCGTCTCAGTAATATTACTCACTGTTCTAATCCGTGTTGTTTTGTTTCCACTTTTTTATAAAGGCGCGAAAGACCAGTCTTTGATGCAGCGTCTCCAACCACATATAAAGAAAATACAACTCGATCACAAAGACAACAGAGAAGAGCAAGCGAAACAACTACTTAGTCTATATAAAGAGCACAAACTAAATCCTTTCTCGGGCGTGTTTTTATTATTAATTCAATTACCAATCCTAATAGCCCTTTATCAAGTTTTCTTTAAGGGCATATCTGGTGGGGTTTTTGACAATCATGGGTTTTTAGGTTTAATTGACTTGGGAGAGAAAAGCTTGATACTTACGATAGTTGCCGCGGCATTGCAATATGTCCAAGGCAAATTATCCCTTCCGCCCAAATCTTCGGGGGAAGAAAATGCGATTGCAAGGAGCGGAAGAATGATGGTGATGATAGGCCCCATACTTACCCTTGTGATACTCACAAACTTTCCCGCGGCCCTCGGACTATATTGGTCCGTCACAACATTGTTTTCTTTAGGACAACAGATTATTATAAATAAAAAAATTAACATCAAAGAACATGGAAAAACCACAAGAGAAAATACAAACAATACTGAAAATGATGGGGCTCACAATAAGCCGCATTGATGTTGACGAAGACCATCATAAAATATCACTTTTTGTAGAAGACGAGGCTTTAGAAAACAGAGTCCCGGCCATCTTATCTGCGCTGGAACACTTGGTTAATCTTATGCTTACGAGAGGGGGTGAGCAGTCTTATATAATAGATTTAAATTATTACAGGAAAGAGCGAGAACGCCTTATAACAGAACTTGCAAGAGCTGCGGCTAAAAAAGCAATGGTTTCGAAAAAAGAAGTAGAACTCCCCCCAATGAATGCTTACGAAAGGCGGTTAGTCCATGTGGAAATTACAACCCATCCGGATTTGAAGACAGAGAGCGTAGGTCTTGGGAAAGACAGACGAATCGTAATAAAACACCTTTCCTAGATTAGAGCGGAAGATCTTTGTTTACTTTTAATTCCGGCAACCCGTCTAATTCATACAGATTGTTGTCATATCTGTTTATAAAATAAATCTTATTTCTAAAAACTTTTGGATTCTTAGCGTCGAGCGCAACAACGTTTCCTTCCCCACTTCTTAAAATCTCCTGACTTAATCCGCTTATTACATCGAATTGAATCAGAGCATCTATTGAAAAGAATTCTTTCGAAAAATAATCATCAGGGAGTACGTTTCTTAGTGTTAGATTTTGTGGAACAAAACAAAAACCTACTTCTAAAACCGCATCACATTTCTCCGGTAGTGTGACGAAATCAGTTTTAATTGCGGAAGCGAGATTTAAACCTAGTGTATAGAAACTTAGGGCGCTGAATTTAAAAGCGGTTGACCCGTCTCTCGCCCAACCTATTATCAGCCCCCTCTCTGGTGGGACAACTAAATTAAACGAACCTGTTTTTAGATCTAATTGCCAAGCTCGGCCTTCGTAACTCGCGGAAGGCCTTTCTTTTATTATTAATTTTTGGTTTCCGGAGTAAGACAACTCAACGTCTTTCATTCGAAAATCTCTGATTATAATTTTGTAAGTCGGTGGAGATTTTGTAAGATCCACCTCGCTTAAATTATATTCGTTTGTTTTCTTAATACTTGCTATTAGTTTATCGTTGTCGACTCCCCAAGCAGCGTTAGTAATCTCTATAGGAAGTGGTCGCCAAATTTTATCAATCAAATCAAAGATTCCCCACTGAGGTCTTTTGGGGTCTCCGAAAGAAACGAGGAATTTTTGATCTCTTGGACTAAGTTCTATATGGTTTAGTGCGTTTACGTTCTGTCCTGATATTTCAAGATCTGGGCCATCTTTAGCGCTCAAAACTTTTCCTGTGGGAGTAAGATAGAAAATCTCGCCGCTTGCTTGTACCACTCCAAAATCAAAAACTTCCTCTTCGGACAATTTCTTAAGAGCAAGCGTCTTGCCATCTGTTCCGGGCGCTGTTGTGGTATCTGAACCATTATTGCCAGGAGCCGTTGGTAGGGGCGTGCCACTTACCTCGGGCGAGGGCACAGGTTTTGGGGTCAAAAAACTTCTAGAGACAAAATATATACCAACGATTAAGATGAGCGCTATCCCAGAAATAATTGATATTTTATAAATTCTTTTCATTTTTATTGTATGTGGATATGAAAAACCGTGCTTGTAACATAAGCCTTCCTGAGCACGCCCTCGGCCAATCCCTGCGGGATAATATCAGGGCCGGTAGAACAACTATTAGTCGGAAGTCCTTCAATAGCGACTAAATTAAACCCCCTACTAACAGCACCTCTTGAAATAAATTTTAACCGAGTACAAAATTCACTAGACGAAAAGTTTGGCGATTGAACCGAAAAATCGAAACAGCGACCAGTATAGTGACAATTAGTCTGGTGCGCGTTAATAGGTGGAAAGGCCTCGGTAATTTTCCAGTTAAATGGGCTCATAATACCCAC
>ERZ1292623.1254-Hain-H51-01um-R1-1254-length-24833-cov-4_pt1 | contig 24492 bp, 30 predicted proteins | sample MGYA00564398_ERZ1292623 | MGnify/ENA primary metagenome ERZ1292623 (study PRJEB36523, sample SAMEA6512633) | groundwater metagenome | collected 2019-01-07 | study: AquaDiva: Metagenomics assemblies of 32 groundwater samples | reverse complement strand
GGTGCTACCGAAGAGGGCCGCAGCGGCGTGTAATCGCCGGGTTGTGGCGGAATTGCCCGCACGCCCTTGGTGCTGTTCTGGGGGGTAGCTGGAAATCCAGGCCATCGCCAATTCAGGCCGAACGTCTCGTTCGGCGACTTTTGCCACCAGCGCTTTTTTTGTGTCGGTTGTGGCGAGTGTGCCATCGTCAATCACTTTCTGCCGCTGCTGGCATTCTATCGTTTCCGCTGCCCTTTGCGAACTGTTTTATGTTTCGGCGGCCTGCCGGTTTTGTAGGACATCCCGGTTTTGGACTGCGCGATGCGGATGGCGCTGCCTTCGTCCCAGCCATCCCGCTGCAAGGCAACCTTCATCTTGTGAACGCGAGACCCGGTAGGCATTTGTTCACCTTGACGACCGAAGTGGTTGTGATTTGAATGTGATGCCGCTTCACTCTAATAGGAGTTTACCATGCTGACGCTCATTCTCGCTGTTGCACTCTCAGCCAATCCCATCCCCGAAGTCGTGGATGCCATCGACCCGGACGGCGACGGTTTCGTCACCGACGCGGAATTCGCAAATGCCTGTAAAACATTTCATGCCTTGAATAAGTCCAAAAAGAAGGACGACCGGGAACTCATCGGAAAACTGGACGATAACAGTGACGGAAAGTTAGGCGACGACGAAATTCTGCAACTGGCGGCCGAGGCGAGGGAACACACGGACAAAATGGCGCAGGTCATTGCGCGCGTGTTTCGCATCATCGACAAGGACTATGACGGCATCATTCAACGTGCGGAGGGAACCGCCTCTCTCGGAGTAAACATCGACGCCGACATGCTCGATAAATTCCGTGTCGCCGATAAGAACAGGGATGGAAACATCACTTACCCGGAGTGCATGGGCGCGGGCGAGGCGTCGTTTGGCCTGGAAGGACAAGGCGAGCACCCATCCAAGCGCAAGCCAAAACTCTGGTCCAGCGCCGTAAAAACAATGAAAAAGTACGCCGGGCAGGACCGGCGAATCAGCAGGTTCAGCGCTAAAAAAGATAAGGCCCTGTTCGACGCCTTCGACGAAATAGACACCGGCAAGGACGATCGGCTCAGCATCGCCGAAGTGTTTAACTGGCTGGCCTCGCAGCAGTAGCGTCATGCTGTCCTCTGAACTGGAATCATCGTGCAGGAGAGCGGCGTTACCGTCGCGTCCGCCGTGTTGCCGCCCATCGTGATGAGCGGCGTCGCGCTGGTAATCGAGTGAGCGTGGCTCGCAACCACCAGTGTGTTGTCGTGGCCGTGACTGCCAACGGCGGTCGAAGTGGTGAAGTTGTGGTTGTGAACCAGGTCAGTGATGGTATGTGAATGTGGATTAGTGGTAATGCTGGCCACATAAGTTCCAGCGCCACCGACGGTGTTGTCACTGGCTGGGATCACTCCGATGTTAGTCGCAGCGGTGGTGGTGATCCCAGTGGCCGCCGTTTCACTAACCATCGCCGACAAGTTGATGGTGTTGGCGGTAATCGAACCCGTCAGACCGGGCGTGGCGTTGCCCGTCACCGCGCCGTGATCGTGCGCGGCGGCGGTAGCCGTCAAACCCGTCGCGCCGTGCGAGTGTGTCGCCGAACCGGACAGCGTTCCAGCCACCGTCGCGTGTCCGAGCGGGTAGCGGGTAATCAGGTTCACTGTGGAATTTGTGCCGTCCGCGACTTGCCAGCCCCCGCGAATCTGGCTGGTGTTCGTTACCCACTCCACGGTGCCGATCGGTGCATCCTCACTCAGCGCTCGCGGTTCTCCGTCCAGATCGTAGAAGTACCAGAACACAGCGCCGGAACGAATGTTCGGCTGTTTGCCAGCCGTGTTGACGAACAGGTTCACGCCCGCGTTTCCGTCCGCGTCCACAATCGCCAGCGTCGTCTCGTCGTCCGTGGCCGCGACCGTGTTGGTGGTGCTGTCCCAGTTGGCCGTGGCCGTGGCCGAACGCCAGACGCCGAACAACGGCAGATCGAACTTCACGGGTCCACGGAACCGAGCGGCCAGCAACTTCGGCTGCGCCAATGTCCCGGCGCGGTTGTTCTGCTGCCACACGTCTAGGATCGCGTGCCAGTCGGAAATACCAGCCGTCTGCAAACTGTTGCCGTAGATGGAGAACTGGTGCCCGTCGGTATCCCTTTGAATCGGGCCGCAGCCAGAGAGCATCTGTCCAATCTCGTCCAGCCTGCGTGACAGACTCTCCACGGTCGGTTTATCGCCGCCGCGTAACTGGGTGGATTGCAGTCGGAACATGGCTACTCCACCCCGGATAGAGTCAATGAGTGAACCACGATCGGGTCCGCCGCTCCGTAGCCGCGCAGTTCCAGCGCGATGAACTGCCCCTGTCCAACGTTGTCGCCCGTCCTGCCGTCAACCCGATGGAACGTGTATCCCGTGTACTCGCCCAGCGTCTTGGTGCGGCGGAGGGCGCATACGGCGTCGGGGTCGCTGATGGTCGTGGTCACGGTGGGGTCGCCCGTCCGCCCGTCCTGCGTGCGAGCGTAGTTCTCCGGGGTGCTCTGCTGGTCGATGTAGCGGCGCACGTCCAGCGACGCCACTTCCACGGTGGGATCGGTAATGACTTCGATCTTCCGCTGGCCTTGCTGTTCCGGCATCTGCACGAACTGCCAGGTGCGGGTCTTGATCTTCCAGGGGATCGAGCCGATCTGGTATTCGGATGCGTCACCTGTCGCCGCGCTCAAGAGCGGGTACCACGGTTTGTCCACGGTGATTACGCTGCTAGCCGAACTGATAATCCGCCGCAACTGGCCCTTGCCGCGGCCAGCCACGATGGCGATTGGCGCGCCCACCACGTTGACATCGGCAATAACCGCGTCCGAGGACGTGTCGGTAATGGTGAGCGGGGTCGCTGCTGTCGCCGTGCCGCGAATGGTGCGGTTCGTGCCATTGTCGTAGGTTCCCTCTTGTACCCAGAACTGTGCGAACTCCCCGCCGAACATCGGGCGGGACGCTGAATTGATGTGCGCGTTACCCCAGCCGCCCCAACCCCAGGGGTATTCCTCGATCCACCATTGGTTGAGCCGGTAGTGATAGCAGATGGCGTGCTGCGGCAGGTAGGCGTGTCCCAACGCGACGTGCCAGCGGATCGTCTCACGCGGCGCGTCCACCGACGCGAAGAACCACTTCGAGGCGGCGAAGTTAATCTGACGCTTCCGCCACAGGTCTTGGATCGGCTGCGAGATATGCTCCGAGCCGTCCGTGAATCGGTGGATACCCTTGATGTCGAGCAGATACGCCATGCCGTCCACCGTGGCCCAGGAACGGTTATTGACGCACCCACGATCGGCGGCGTACTGGGCGTTCGCGCAGACGCACGGCCCCTGTGCGTTCATAGTGATGCGGTACATATGCTCGGTCTTGATCGCATACAGGTAGTTCCGCAGCGGCATCAGGCCAACCATCGTGTCGCCGTGTTCCTGGATGTCGATGTTCTCCGTGGCCACGACACTTTCCGGTTCCAAGGCGCGGGAGTAGTACAGTACGTTCCGTTCCAGCCGGTCCTCACGGATGGCGTAATGCTGGAACAGGTTCGTGCTGCCGCCGTAGTTGGCGCTCAAGGTAATCGACGTGGCGCTGCCCACGGCGTCGATCACGTACTCCGTGGCCTGCCCGTGGAAGTACATGCGGCGGCCCACCATGCGTCCCGTCCATGCCGTCCCGCGTCCCGTCACCGTCGGGCTGCTGCTGGTGACTTCGCAGGAACCTTCGTCGTACACCACGTCCACGGCGTAGAAGAACCGATCATACATGGACGCCGCAACGGCCTTGTCTGGCGGCGGTGTGAACCGATCCATGTTCTCCGTGCCGTCCGCGTTGTCGATCGGGTAGGCGGTCGTGGCGCGGATAACGGCGTCACTGGACGTGTCCGTCACGTAGGTCGTCGTGGCGTTGGTGATCGTGGCGATCAGGTACAACGTGTTGGATTGCCCACTCGTGCTGCGGAACAGTTGTTTGTGTGTCACGCGGGCGTCGGTGGATGTGGTAATCACGTCCCATGAGAACTGGTCGTTGGCGGCGGCGCTCACGCTGGCCACCGGCGAGAGGCTGCTGAAATAGATTCCCGTATCGTCCACGCAGCGGTAGCGGTAGTAGCAGACGTAGGTTCCGGCGGTTGCTGCTCCGCCGATGGGGGTGGTGATCGTGGGCGCGACAGTCGGTGCGTCCACCCCAAGGTTCTTGGAAGTGGCCTCCAATCCGTTCCAGATGTCGCCCCGGTCCAGCCCGTTCAGGATGTACGAACGCCCCTCCTGGTCCTGGACGATACAGGGGGGTTGGAATACATTGCGGCTCGATTCCAGCGTGACGGCGGCGGCGTCGAAGGTAACGACACGGAACCCTTCCCTGCACGTCAACTGCCCCGCCTGTTGCGGCGTCATGTTGTTCTGCTCAACCAAGGAGCCGGGAGGCAGGTCGTGCGGGCTGGCGTTGGAGAACTGGCCACGCCAATCGCTGATTTCGACAATCTTTAGTTTTTCAGGGTCGGGCATGAGGTTACAATTCCGGTAAAGACGGCCGGCCCGCGGTCCCCGCGCCAGCAGTGTTTCTTAGGAGTGAATCATGGACTGGGAACTCATTAAAAATGACAAGGCGGTTCGTCGAAGTTTTGTGCGTAAAATTCAAAAGCACAACAGAGACTTGCGCCGCAGGTGTAAGGATTTATGTCGCAATCCGCACAAATATCTACAGCAAGTTTTTGATAAATCGTTAGACCGGGTTCCTCCGCACGTTGAGCGTCCCGTCGTCTAGTTGGTACATCAGGAACTCCGCCTCCGGGCGCTGGATTACCGCCGCGCCAATGACCGCGCCCGAACTGTTCCCGCCGGCCACGACCTCGAACATATCGCACTCGCTGTAGTTCGAGCCGGCGATCGCCCAGGTGTAGTACGCCGCGTAAATCTTGGCGCTGTAGCTGCTCGACAGCCGCAGCCAATTGAGGAAAAACCCTGTGCGCTTGTAGGCGTCCCTGATCGCCATGTTCACTGTTTCCACCGCCGAGCCGGGAGTATCGAGCGCCACGATACGCGCCGTCGGCGCGGCCGTGGGGTTGGCGGCGACGGCCGTGCCGGGGTGCGTGCCGATTTGCAGCGGCACGTAATCGCCAAGTTGGAATCGTCCGAGATAACGCATTAGCCGATCCTGATAGGAACCCAGACTTCCCGCGTCGTTGACGAAATCACCCACGCCAGCCGCAGGTGGTACATCGTGCCGGCGGCGAAACCGTTGGCAGCCGTAGCGGCCCACGAAGCGACATACCTGCCCGTCAGCCCCGTAATGGCCGTCACCGTAACCGACGCGCCCATCGCCGTGGCGGCGGCAAGGTTCGGCCCGGTGTAGAGCGTCCCCGTTGGCGTCGAGTCCGGTGCGGTTGGCACCAGCGTCGCGTTCCACGAGTCGAACGGGATGTAGGCCGTGGCCCCCAGTAAAATATCAACGCTGCCAGTGAGCATGTTCGTATCCTTTACCCTGTCGTAATCACAACCCGTCGCAAATCGCTGCCGCCCCAGTTCCATTCTGGTCTCAGCACCCGATCGGCCTCGAACGCTTCCACGATCCCTTGCCGGTAAATCGCCTCTATCCGGTTCATGTCCTTGGATCGCTGTTTATTTCCCATTTCGCGGTTGATGGTCGCCTTGAACACCGGAATCATTCCTTCGTGCAGGTCCACCGGATCGCTGATGACGTACTTGACGCCCGTGGCCGCCGTGTACGCGCTGTCGATGGTGAGCGAAGTCGTACTGGCCACGGCGACAATCCGCCGTTCCGCCGCGAACCGCGTCCGCCCGTCCAGTCCCGTGGGCGCGTCGCTGGCGTTCGCCGAGAATCGAATGATGCTGCCGACGTGGTTCGTCGTGTCGAAACTGGTACTGGAACCCGTCACCGTCGTACTGCTGCTGGTGACCGTTTGCGTGTTGTCCGCCGTGGCGTCGCCAGTTATGAACAGCGTCCGCGCCCGATGGTGAGCCATAATGTTGATGGCCCTGGCGGTCGTCGGGTACGGGTAGAGGAAGATGCCCCAATAGCCGTAGTTGGGATGCGCGCCAACGGCGTAATGAGTCGGGATGCCGCCGGCGTTGCTGCGCGTCCGCATTTCCATCCACTCGCCCATGTCCATCTGCTCCATGCCGTAGAAGTCCTGGTGCGACGGCGAGAACAGCAGTTCAACCACCGTGGAACTGAATCGGTATGAGTCCTTCCAGAAGGTGTACGCCGTTCCGGCGGCCACGTCGGCGGTGGGCGCGGCACGCTCCGAAAGTTGAACAATGGTGTCCGAAATGCGCCGCTCAATTTCGTAATCCACACTGGCGATGCGCACCCAGCCGTCGGCGGCAAGAGCCGGCCAAGTGCCGGACGCCAGCGTGAGTTGCCGTTCGACGGTTGCCCCGCCCGTCAAGTCGAAATCCACCGTCCCGGTCGAGTAGCTGGCGATCGTGTTGATACGCTCGAACCGCTGTAGGTACTTCCAGGCACGTTTGTGGCTGATGTGCGAGTATGCGTCTTGCACCGCCGCGTAAATCTGGTTCTGATTGCGCGTATCGGTGCCGCCACCCGTGAACGCTTCCGCGTGGTCCAGCGCGTCCTTGTAGGTCATTATTCTGGGAAGGTTCGGCACTTACATTGGCCAGTTCCGCCGCTTCTAGGTGGCAGGGCCAGTTACTTTTTTAAATGCAAGTTGTCTGTATCGTTGCATACATTCCAGTAGTCGTTTTGCGTCTGCATTTCTGGCACGACTCCGATTGTTCCGAGAATGCGAAGCGTCAGTAGGTGCTCGCGCTCACGACATTTGCGCAACGCCTGCTGTGCTTCGGCAATCGTCATTTCGCTAACTGATTTCATTTCTGCGGCCCGTGTTTGTCGATGACAATTTCTCTCTGCTCAACCGGGTGTTTCCGTGCGAAGTTCGGGTCCGCTCTCGTCTCGTCCGCAATGCACTCCCGAACGATGTCGTCGCCCAGGGGGATGTCCGGCTCCGGCTCGCGTTCCGGCGCGGTGTAGTTCACGCAGCCCGTCACGCTCCGGCCCTTCATCTTCGCCACGGCCACAATGTCGTCCGGGTGCGCTACCCATGCCTCTGGCGTGCCTGGACCCTTGTCGGCGTCCGCCAGGCCCGACACGTAAATCTTGCCGGTGGTGTTGATGCCCGCCTTGTGCGCCATGGCCAACTGCATCTGCCCCACGCCGCTGTCGTACTCCGAAACCATGCGCCCCTCGAAGAAGTGGTTGGCGGTACCCTTCGTGCAAGGACTTTTCTGCATGGCCAGCATGGCGGCGAATACCGGACTGTTCTCCTGCGCCACCAAGTCATTATAACGACCAGCACGCCCGCTCTGCGGCAATCTTCTTCGAGGATCGCGGTGTAGTCAGCGTCGGTCATAGTATCCCTTCCAACATGAGTTCATCTTCCTCTGAAATCACCGCCTGTAGTTCGGCCTTCTTGTAGAGCGCGGCCAGGTAGCGGAGCATGGCCCTTTGTGTCGCCTCGTCCCGTAAGTCCTGGATTCGTTGCACCTGCTGTTCAAACGCCCGTTTCGCCGCCAGCATTTCCGGCGACGGCTCAATGATCGCGGCGGTAACGTCCCGCTCGGCAACGGCGGGTGGTTCCGGCTGCCTCAGCGAAACAATGTGCTCGGCAGTCGTGTCGTCCCAGCCCGCACTCCGCAGCGTCTCATAGAGCGTTTTCTTGCGCTGTACCCCGAATAAATCCTTGAGCGTTCCAGCCTTCCCAGCCTGGCTGCCGCCGACGTTGGACGCGGGCGCGGCAGGTGCCGGCGCGGCGACAAACTCACCGCTCCACGTCACGCTCTCAAACGTGCGGGCCATGAACGTCCTGGACGCGAAGGTGCGCTTAGCCAAGCGTCACCGCCGTTCTGTTCCCGCTGGCGTCCGCGGTTACGGTAAGGCGAGTCGTGATCGCGTCGAGGCCAAGGAACACCTCTGTCGCCGTTCCCGCGCCGCTAACTTGTCCGGCACAGGATGCCCCGATATACCGTACCGCCGCTCGCAGGGTAACGCCAGTTTCAATCCCGTTGGCACGATCCAGGATCGCGTCGGCAATTTCATTCGCCGCGTCCGTCGCCAGTTCGCTCGCCCCGATCGCGTCGGCGGCAATCGCCGCCGCGTCAATCGCACCAGCCCCAAACGATGCGGCAACGATACCGCCCGTGGCCGGATTGGCCGTCAGGGTTTCCGTCACGTTGAAGGCCGCATTGTCGATCGCACCAGCGGCGAAACTCGCCGTCGTAATTCCACCGGCAGCCGGATTTGCCGTTAGTGTCTCGGTGACGTTAAACGCGGCGTTGTCGATCGCACCGACCGCGAACGTCGCCGCGTCAATGGCACCGTCGGCAATCTTCGCAGCAGTGATGGCGTCCGCCGCAATAGCGTCGGCGTCGATGGCCCCGGTGGCAATCGCCGCCGCGTCAATCGCACCAGCACCAAACTTAGCAGCCGTAATCGCCCCGGTTGCAATCGAGGCCGCCGTAATCACGCTCGCCGCCAAACCGTTAACCGTCGTGACGTTCGTGGCCGTCGTGGCCGTGGTCACGGTCGCCACCGTGGTCGCCGACAGAGAAACCGTACTGCCCGGCGTGCCCACGTTGGCCCAGTCCACGCCCGCCTCGCCACCCGCCGATACGTCCAGGCTGCGCCCGCTGACGGTCGGATATGCAAGGTCGTCGTTCAGCCGCGCGCTAGTGTACATCACATTGACCGCCGTTTTTGCGCCGGCCGTGCTTGTCTTAGTCTGGACGATGATGGCGTCGCCGTTCATTTCCGTGGCGGTCAAGGATAGCGAGTATATTCCGGTCGTTCCAATCTCCGTTGCCTCATTGGTCGCGTCGGCAAACGCGGCTCCGTCGATACTCACTTCTGAATCGAGGGTCGCCGCAGCGCTCACTAAATCCCCGTCCGCGTCCCGAATCGTCAGATAGAGAATAAAGGCCGTGTTCTTTTTCGGCGGGTGCATGCTGGCCATTAGCTACCTCGCAAAGGCATTGCTGCCGCTGAAAGACGGAATCGTTCTTTGGTCCCGAAGATGAAACGGCTGGCCGCCGGCGGCGGGGGCCGTGTAGTCGATATCCAACTTCGCCGCCAATGTCGTGTTTACTTCGCGGGCGTTGATGATCGCAGTCTTTGTGGCCTCATTGTTCCCGTCGAACAGCGGCATCACCGCATTACCACTCGCAAATCCCGCGCGATTGATTACCGCCTGCAATGGAGTTACCACCGAAGGCGATGTGTTCCACCCCGAAACAAGCGTCGCCGTCCACGCCACGCTCGCGGCGGTGCGCACGCGGTTTGTGACATCGGCCGTCGTGGTGAAACTTGCCGAGTTATCCACGTTCTCAAAAAGGATCGTGCAAGCCAAATCTAGTCCGCCAGCGTCGGCGTTCAATTGGCACGTCGCTGTATTGATCGTGCTGCCCTGCGCAATCGTCACACCAGTAAACCGAAACCCGCTGTTGAGCCGGGAACCGGCAAGAGTGTCGGCCCAAATATTCACCGTTATTCCGCCGGCGTTGAACGACGTGTTATCGTCCGCTTCTTCGGCGTCGCCGTCGTCCGCTCCCACCTGCAAATTCAGCGTCGTGCCGCGCATGTCCCCGCGAAAACCGTGCTGCGTCACCCGCGTCATGTACCGATCAATGCAACCCTGAATCTCTCTCGCCGTATCCCGCGCGAACGATTCCCGCACCCAGCCGATCAACTCGTCCGCCGGTTTGATCTCCGAACGAACAACCCAGATACCGTCGGCCCGCTGGTACTCGACTGGCAGCAGGCCACCGCCGCGCCTGATAACCCGCCGGCCGTTCGCCGCGTAGCGGATCTTAAAGTCTTCCGCCAAGTGCGCCCGCCGCTTCACGCCGCGCACCAGAAACTCCTGCCCGCGATTCGCGTTCTTGTCGGCGAGAGTATCCCACGCCAGGATCGCGGCGTACTGGTAGTCGCCCGCTGAATCGGTTTGCAGTTCGGGCGCGATTACTACTTCGTGGACGTTCATTCGTCGGTTTCTTCCCACTCCGAGAGCCGGCCTTGTTCGTCGCGGCGCGTGACGCGCTTCTTCACCTTGCGCTTCTTCGCCATGCGGGCCTTCGATTCCTCACGAGCCACCTTTTCCTTGCTGCCCACTTCGGCGTCGGCCTGTCTCTGCGCGATCTGCAACTTCTGCTGCGATTCGACAGCCGATTGGTGCATCTGGTGGTGGTGTTTCTCGTCCGCCATCCGCATCGTGCCGGCGTGTTTGTCGGCTGCCAGTTGCGACTTGGTGGCGCACTCTTGCTGTTTGATCCGCGCGTCGGACTCCGCCTTCTGTTTCTCCAAGGCCATCTTGGCCTGCGTTTCCTCGCGCTTCATTTCCATCGCCATCTCTTGTTTCTTCACCTCCATGACCATCTTCTGCTGCTCAAGTTGAGCGTCGAGCTGCGCCTTGGCCTGCTCCATCAGTAGTTCCTGCTCCATCCGCTGTTTGTCCAGTTCCAGACGCTCCGCCTCCATTTCCAACTTCCGCTGTTCGACGGCGACTTGTTCGGCGGCTCGCTGGCGTTCCAGTTGGAACTTCGCCTGCTCAATGGCAAGTTGCTGCTGCGCTTCCTGCTGTTTGGCCTGCATTTGCATCTGGCTCTCGGCCATCCGCGCCTGCCCCTCGGCCTGTTTCATGGCCAACTCGTTTTGTTTGAGTTGGATTTCCGCCTGAATCTTCTGCTCTTCCGGCGGCGGCGGTGCGTTGGGGTCCGGCGGCTGCGGCGGCGGGAGTTGCGGCAGTTCAATATCGAGCAACTTGCCCTCCAGCGCCGCCATCTGGTTGAACGGCTCCACCACGCCCATGCCGGCGAACTGCGAATAGACAGGCAGGAAATACTGCCGCAATTCCTGGATGGCCGCGATCTTCGATTGGCGGTTCGGTTTACGCGCCGTGTCCGCCTCGATATGGTATTCAAACTCCTGGACGATCCGCTCCACGTCGTCGGTGCTCACCATGCGGTCCCACACCATCGCGTCCTGTGCGCCGACTGGTCCGCGAACGTCCTCGCCCGTGAGCAGGTAACGAGCCATGAAGGCTTCGTGACGCGCCAGTTCCGTCAGCGCTTCCTCCACCTGCCCGCGCATGTCGTCCACGCGCGTGCTGGCGCTATCGAACCGCAACTTGCTCTCCGTGGCGCTGCGGTCCTGCCGGCTCATGGTGCCGTACAGCACTTCCGTCAACCCGGTGGCCTTCTCAAACTCCGAGATGGCCCACTCGATCACGCGCCAAATGTCGCTGTTCATCGGCGGCGCCTGCAAGATCGAGACGATCTCGCTAATGTTCTTGCCCAGCGAATCTTCCAATTCCACGATGTTGAAGTCACGCCCGTTGAACAGTGCGCGCTTCAATTCGTCCGATGCAGCCTTGAGAACGGCAACCGTCGTCTGGCTGCTGGTACGTACCTTCGCGGCCAGGAACCCGATACACCAGTTGAGGAAGTTGAGCAGCCCCAAACCCGGTTTGATATGGCTCATCGGCCACAGGCTGTTCGGCTGCGGGTGGAACATGAGCGGCACGAACGGCCAGCGGTTGTCCGCCCAGAACGGAACCGGCCACTGCACGTCGTTCTTGATCCTCTCACCGCCGTCGTCCTGATCGGTCAACTTGTGGAACTTCTTCGTGCTCATGTTGAGCGGGTACGGACAGCCGCGCACCAGCACCAGGTAGGCGTACTGAATATCCGGTATGTATCTCTTTAACTCCTTGTCAACGCCGGAAATGTTGCTCCCCAACCCCATCTTGCTGTAGAGCTTGTAGTAGGTGAGCAGGTCGTTGGAACGCCCGCTCTCCCGGTCGTCGTCCGGGTGGTCGCTGCCTGTATTGGTGTCGGCCTGCCGCGCCGCCGATTCCAGATTGGCGTACTTCTTGAGTGAGTTCTTCGGCTGTTTGTACTCCCGCTCCACGTCCTGGTACGGTTCCACGCAGCGAATCGCTATCCACTTCGCGTCGTCCAGTTCCTCCCGTTCGTCCGGGTCCACGAGCAGATCGTCGATCGTGCGGTAGAAGGAACCGATGATCGGTTTGGCCTTGGGATACGGGCGGTACGATTGAGGCAGCCAGATTCCCATGCCCTTAATCGTCGCTTCGTCAATCACGCGCCGACTGTGTTTCCGCAACTTCAATTCGTGCGGCGTGTAGTTGAGGTACTTTTCCAGCACTCGAGCCAGTTGCGCGTCGGCCATGTTCTGCATGGCCATCTGCTGCGACTGCTGCTGGTACGCCTGCGCCACGAAGGGGTTGTTGGGATCGCCGAACCATTCGATCGGCAGCGGCTCGCGGACGCGCGGCGTAACGGTGCGGTGCGGGTCGTTCATGTAGAAGGACGGCCCGAACAATTGCACCAGTTCGGATACCTTGTCCAGGCAAATCTGGAACGACGGCGGCAGGATTTCCTGTTCGTCGTCCACGGCGGCCTGAACGAGAAACCCCTGCCCCTCTTCCGAACGGTAGATGTTGTCGCTACCCCAGATTTCCTTGGCGCTGCCACGGAAATACTTCATGGCGATCGCGGCGTCGTCCCCGAACTCCTTGCGCTTCTTCTTCTTGGCGTGGTCAAATAACTTGAACCACGATTCGCAGAGGAATCGGAAGATATGCTGGTCGTCCACGGGTTATCGGCTAGCCGCCTCCACGGGTGGCGGCGACACGATCCCCGCGTCACGCAACTTGGCAATGATGGTCTTGCGGTTGCTGAGTTTCTTGAACTCGACGTTGCTGGACTCCGCCAGTGCGCGCAGGTCGTGGAGGTCGTAATCGCTCCACGGGTCGTCCTCGATGGCGTATGGTTTGGCGTTCGGATCGATTGGCGGAACCGCACGTTCCAACTGCGACAACCTTCGTTCCGAGTAGTCGATCCGCTTTTCCAGCGCGTTGAATCGCTTGGTGAGCGGACCCCAATCCCACGCGCCGTTGTTGCGCCATTGTTCGTTCTGGGCCAGGCCAGGGTCGTCGATGAACCGCAGCGATTCCTTGACGCGCCCGCTCGGCCAGAGCTGCGCCTGCACGATCTCGTCGTAGATCGCCGTGACGCGGCCCACGCGAGCCTTCTTGGGATCGTAGTTGTTCAGGGTCTCATGGCCGATAATCTCGTCGCCGATGCTGGGCAGCGGCATACGGAACGGCTTCAATACGGTTTCCATCGCTACAGTTCTTTCATGCTGGCTCTCCGCTTCTGGTGGTTAGTTCAGACAGACGACCGACTTTCCCCGTTTCTTCGACGCCCTCAGAGCGTCCATTCGTTCCTGGATTGCGGGAAGGCGATGCACCACGTGGGTGCGGTTTGGTTTGATGTAGCGCGGCCGGTAGGCGGCCATGTACTCGGAAATCACCGGCAGATGTATTCCACGCACGTTGGGTGTGTCCAACACGATGGTTTCACCGCCATGTTTGGCGACTTTCTTCTTGTAGCGTTTCATCTGCAATTCAAATTTCGGACAACGATCGTGCAGATAGAAAAAGGCGGGCGTCGTGTCCTCTGGATCGTTCGCGTCCGACCAGAGCATATCGCGCAGCAAGTGCGATCGGCCATTCACGTCGTCGCTCCCCTTGGCGAAACCGATGCCGCGGCGTACGCAGCTAATCCGCAACCCTTCAAACTCCTTGAGGTACTGTTTGTAAATGGCGATGCCGGAACCCGTTTCCTTGGAACGGCTGCCGTGCCAGTCGATGATGAAATCCTGAAAAACAGCCGAACCCATTTTGGCCTTCACCGCCACCGCCAGTTTACGAGCCGTGCAATCGGCAATTTCCAGTTCGTCGTACATCAGCACGATCCGCCCGTAGCCCGCACTGGGAGGCGGCACAGCGAAGAATCCAACGGAACCGGGGGTCACGCCGGGGTCGATGACGAGATAGTGAGTCCAATCATAAGGCACGTCGCCGGCAATACCCTTTTCCTGGTTGCCGCCCGGCAGTTCCCACAGGTCCAGGCCATGAATATCGCGGTGGAAGCGCGGGTACATCAGCCGCTCGCCCAGCGTGACCTTGCCCAGCGCGCGCTGGTTGTAGATTTCTTCTCCCATCCGCTTCCACTTGCGGATGTTGACTTCACGCTCCTGATCGTCCAAGTAGGGGTTATCGTAAACGGTGGCTTCCAGCAATTCGGTGGTCCGCTTGTCATCCGGCAATTCCAACTCTTCTTCGCAGCGGTCCAGCAACTCCATCAAGGCGTTGGTCTCGCCGTGCGGCATGACGTTCCAACGCAGGAATCCCGCGCCGTCCTGCGCGGGAACCATCGTGCGGGAGAACATTTCCGTGTACCAGCCGGAGTCCGCCAAATCCTCGTCAATCAACACGAGATCGGCCTGGAAACCCTGCGCGTGCCGTGGATCGCCTTGACTGTTGAAGGCCAGGATCGTCCAGCCCGTATTGAGTTCCACCTTGGCGAACACTTTTTGCCGCTGCTTCACCCAGGAAAACGCCTTCTTCTTGTCGTAGAACCGTTCTGGGATCAGCGGCGGAGCCGGCTGGGAATCCTTGACGCGGTGCTTGTCGCCCGCCATTTCCTTGTAGCTGCCGTCGTCCTGTTTGATGCGCTTCACGCCGAGCCAGTTGCGGTACATCCGCCACCTGCCGGTCGTCTCGTCTTTGATGATGCGGAGCTTATTGTGTCCCTTGGTGAACAGGTACTTGTACACCGTGTTGCCGATATGCTTCTCGCCGTAGCCGATGATGACGCACACGCCACTTTGCGGGTACTTGCCATATGGGTCTTGGCGCGTGACGGCGCGCGCCGCTTCCACGAAATGTGAAATACTCCCGCCAACCTGGTTTCCCTTAGTAACCACACATTCGCGCCGGCGGCAGCGGTGGAACCGCTCTTGCCACGGCAGCGGTTCGTAGAGCCGCAGCGACTCGACTACCGTTTCGGCAATCTCAGCGGCATTCGCACGCACAGTGTCCTGCTCGTGCAACGACAGTTTCGAGAAGTCAACTTGCGGCTGCATCGGGTTCCGTGTAAATCTTCAAGTGGGGGCGCTTCTTCGCTATGCTCAACAGCCAATCGTCGGTCATCGCCGGTTCCAGCATTTCCAGCATGACCTTGAGCGATTCTTCCGGCGTGAAGTGATCGCTCGTCTTCGCCGTCGCGGCGTACTCCGTGCCCAGCTCCGACAGATTCAATAGCAAGGTGAAGAACCTCTGGTGGGCGACGCTGCCGGGGTTCGCCGCCTTGGCTTCGTCCATCGCGTTCCACAGTTCCCATGCCACATGAATCTTCCCGTCGCGCCCATACTTCTCCTTGGCCACGGAGTAGATGGCCTCTCCCAGTTCGCAGACGTGCGGCAGTGACTTCTTCTCCGACTCGCCGGCCGCACCCACTAACTGCTCGATCATCTTCCGCACGCCGTCACGTTCAGCCGCCACCGCCTCCGCAGCCGCCTTCGCCTTCCCCCTGTTCATCTCGGATTTGTAGTCGCCGCCGAAGTAGCCAAACGCCGCGCAGCGGATGCACACATCCTGCGAAGGTTCCAGGAAGTCGCTGGCGATCTTCTTGGTTTCGTTGCACTCAACGCAGCGTTTCACCGTTTGGTGAAGCGCCGGCCGGTTGGTGGGCGAATCTGCCATCGTCCTCAATGCCATCGGGGGTGACGTAAACCATCTTGTTGAAAAACGACTGGTTGCGCCTCACGGCGTTCACGAAGCGCTGGTTGACTGTCTCCATCGTCGGCAGCACGGGCTTGCCCACGCACCACGGCTTCCAATGCCCAGCCCATGCGTCCCAGTTGCACAGGACGGGGTTGTAGCCCAACTTGTGGAACCCAACCATCGACATGTCTCGGGTATGCACGCAATCCTCGGTGGACGCCTTGTAAGCGCGTGGGCCGGGTTTCGGCACGTGGCAATGCGGGCACGGCAATCCGTCGTCCTTCCATTCGTACTCGAACCACGGCATGTCCAGCATCTTGAACAGCCGCACGTCCCACATGCACAGTCCCGTGCCAGCCCCGTCCACAGGGTGAACGCCCAGCATCCGCGTGGCCTCCGAACGCGGGTACATTTCCAGACGCAGCGAACGAGATTCCGCCGGCCCGTTGTACAAGTTCACCCACTGGAAGATGTAGACGCACGACTCGCCGCCGTGAATCGGATGCGGGTTGGGGCCGCAGTACGGCGCGAAGAGCGACACCGGCCCCTTCTCGTAATGGTTGTAGAGGTAATCAAACGACGAATCCCAGAACGGCTTGCAGAAGGGATCGTAGCCCGGTTTGTTGGCGTCCGTGTTCTGGTACAAGTCCGGGTACATGTCGCTGTCGCACATCACCAGCACGTCGATGTCGTTCTGCACGGCATACAACGCGGCCTGATTGCGGCTCATGGTGATCGGCGTGTCCGATATGTCGAACCAGCCGAACCGCTCGATACGCGGATCCGCAAGCGCCTTGGCGTGCGTCAGACATAGCCAATCGCGTACCGTCGGTGACTCTAAAGCGCTGGCTCCGACCCCGCCGTAGGAAAACAAGGCACAGGCGACAGATAACTTTCTTGGTGTTGCCACTGCTGGCTTTCTCGATTCAGAACCCTCGACCTGACTATTTTTCTTCCTCTGACCAAATGTAAGAACAGAGCAGCCCCGCCGCACCGGACGCCGTGCTGGTCTGGATGCTGATGTTGCAGCCTTCCTCGATGTAGATGCAGCCGCCGGGATAGAACTTGCTCATGGACGAGAGCGCCGGTACGGTCGTAATCGCGCCCGTCAATCCGACGCCGATCAAGTCGATGGCTACCGGAGCGGCCGGCAACGTGGCGGCCAGCAGCGGCACAACGCGGTTGCCTTGCGAACCGGCGACAACGCCAGCCGAGCCGAGCTTCAGGTTGCGGTGCGCCGTGGTGAGCGTGCCCGTGACGGCGGCGGCGACCGTGTTGGTGCCGGCGGCCAGCCACACGGACGCGGCGGCGACGGACGCAACTTCCAGATGAGCCGAGGCCATCCACAACTTGCCGCGAACGCCTGAGCCGGTCGGGTTGTAGAGCGTCAGAACCGGCGTCGTGCCGGACAGCCCGGCCTGGCTGGTTACGCCTACCTGATTGGCGACGATGAACGCGCGGCCCTTGAGGATTTCCTCACTCAACTCGTCGCGCAGAACCAGGCTGGCATTCTTGGAAATGCGGACGGGGGCGCGGGTGCCGTTGGATAGCGACTGTTCGCCGACTTGACCGTGCAAAAGAATCATGGCGGTTTCCTTAGTTAAAACTCGACTCACCGACCTGCAATTGCAGTAGTTCCTTGATGTCGTTGAGCGTTTCGTTCATTAGTCTGAGTTCATCCAGAATGGTTGGGGCGTCGCTGATTTCCGTTTCGGTGGACAGCAGCCCGTCCCGCATCTGTATTTGTTCGTAAATTTCCTTGTCTGGAATCTGGTCCGTACCAACGAACCGGCTCTTTGTCGAACCGATCGGACGCAGCGCCACCAGCCGCACACCGGTTACGGCTTCGCTAATGGATTCCACGCCGGCCTTTTCGGCGTTGCTGTCGTTGCCCGTTGGGTAAATGGCCATTACTAATTGATTTCCACGACGAGGATATCGAGCCGGCACGAGTTGCCGGCGTTGGTCGTGCTCCACGTCGCCGTGACGCCGACTACCTGGGCTATGGTCGTATCCAAGGCCGTCGAGGCCAGTGTTTCCGTAATGTCGTGTACCGCGGTGCCGGAGGCTGCCGGAACGTCCGTGTGCGTGCCGTAGCCGACCATCGTGCCGGACGAGCCGGCGGTGCGGACAACCAGCGTGAACTCGCCGGCGAAGATGGCGTTGTTCGCCACGTCCGTCGCGGTGCCCGTCAGCAGCGCCGTGCCAGCCACGCCGCCGATCCGCAGGATGACCTGTAGCGTGTCGGTGGCATTGGTGGCCGTGGCGATTCCCTGGTAGCGAATCTTGACCACACTGGCGGCACGCAACGTATTGGCCGGGATGCTGTAACTGGTGGAGAACAGTGTTTCCGTGGACGAGGCCGTAACCGCCGTGGACGCCTCCACGCTGGCTTGTGATTCCAACGCGCGCTGCACGTCCTCGAACGCCGCGTAGCTGCCCGCCATCGCGTTGCGAAGTCCGTTGATCGATTGATCTGTCAGTGTAGCCATGTGGTTTCCGTTTAAGGCCAGCGGTGCTCGATCAGTACCAGCGTGTTGGTGTTCGTATTGGCGGTTGTCCGAGCCGTGAGCGCGTGCCCGACATAACCCATGATCTGGCTGGCCAGCGCCGTGGTGGCACCGGACAACGTGATCGGCACAATGCGCCCGGCAGTTGTGGAGAACGTGGAGGCGGCGGCCGTCTCGCCCACGATCTTCTCGCCCACGGCAATGACGTTCGTGCCGTCGCCGACCGGGTGCGTTTGGCAAAGGTGCGGCCCGCCAACGCAAATCAGGAACAGGTAGTTGTTCGTAACCGTCGCCGTGAGCCGGTCGTCGATCGGATAGCACTTCCGCGCCAACGTCGCGTTGTAGCCGATGATCCGCCGCCCGTAGTTGCCGGCGGTTGTTGCGAACTCCACCAGTAGCGGGGAGGTTGACCCGGCCACCAGCGACACCCCGGATACGTTCCGCACCACGCGATAGCGGCGGACGAACCCCGTGCGCCGCGCAACAGGCGTTGCACCGCTGACGGCTTCGTAGTCCTCCACCTCGAACTCGTGGCCTTCCAACGAGGCGAGCGCGGCCGTTGTCAGGTCGGTGTCGGTTTCCAGGTCGTCGAACGTCTGGCCGGGACCAAAGGGAACCAGCGATGCTTGCTGCGACATAATTTAAACCTCAAACGGTTAGTTGCTGTAGTCGATGTCGATGTGAGTGAAGTCGCGGGGCGAACGGAACTTCCATTGCCCCAGGTAGTCCGCAATGCAAATCAAACTGCGCTCGCGTGAAATCCATTCGGGCGATTTCTTGTCGAGCTGGAACAGCGTGGGCTGCATGGATCGGAACTGCACCGACTTCCAGTTGATGCCGTAGGCTTCGCTGGTCGGCACGTCGTAAGACCAGGTGCATTTCACACCGTCGATCATGATGACGCCCTGGTTCTGATCCATGCCATAATGCGGCATGTTCCAGGCTTCCGAGACGACCACCCGTTCCTTGGCGTCGAGGCGGTTGCTGAGCGGGAACCACATATTCGTGGCGTCCATCAGGTAGCAATCCAAGGCGCCGCCGTCGGCTGGCTTCTGACGCAGGTTGAGCATGGTGCCCAACTTGATCGCCTCCACGCAGTTCGCCGGCCATGTTCCCGTGGACGAGAAGTACGTTGAGAGTCCGCGAATGATGATCGGCGACCAGAAATCGTAGGAACTGGTGCCGGTGCCGGTTCGGTAATCGCCGCTCGTCCATGACCCGGCGATGTTGGCCACGATGGTGGACAACCCGGCGTAGGTGTCGGACGGATAGGCCAGCGGGTCCGCCGCGTTGGCGGTCCTGGCCGTCGGCGTTGTCGCGGCGTTCTGGAACGTCTGTGTGTAGGCGGCCCATGTTCGCGTGCCGGATGGCCGCGTGGTCGTGGCCCCGCCGTCGTTGTAGAACGACGAGCAGAAGTGATCTTCCAAGTCGCGCAGCAACTTATCGGTCATGCCGCCCAGCACGTCCACAATCTGTGCGTCGGACGGCTTGGCGTTCTTGAGCATCTCGCGCTTGGTGATCCGGTCGTGGTCCAATCCGCCCTGGTAGTCCAGGAACGCCTGCCGGTAGCGATCCACCGAAGTCGGCGTGACGGATTGGGTGCCGTCGTTGTCCTGGGCCACGGCCTGCTGGAACTCGGCCTGCCAGCTAAACCCGTCGCCGCCGCAATTATACTTGAAGCGTCCGAATTTCTTGGGAAGCGCGACTTCCAATCGCCGGCGCGACGTAAGGTTCTCCGCGCCCTTGATATAGTCGCGGATCGTTGTGGCGGTTCCGCCTCGTACATAGGCATCAGGCATGGTTGCTCATCCCGTAAAGGTTTACCCGCGCGCGGCACGGAGTTGATTCCGCAGCCGAGCGTAGATGTCCAAATCTTCGTTCTGTTCGGTGTCCCCGCGTCCTTCCGTGCCGTTACGTCCCGGCCGGCGCGAGTTTCGTTCGAGCAACTGCTGGCGTTTTTCCTCGGCGCGTTCGGCCTTCGACTTCGGCACGAACTGGCCAGTGCTGGCGTCCCGCGCGTTCCCGTTGGCCGCGCCCGGACCTGCGCCATTGTTGGCCGCGCCGTTCTGTTTCTGTTTCTTTTCGCCGGTGTATTGGGCGAGTGCCTGCCGGAGTTGTTCGTTTTCGTAGTTCAGCCGTGCGGCGGTGGTATGCACGTCGGCCCACTGTTGCAGGGCCTTGCCGGGCGGCACGCTCATTTCCTTGCCCTGGGCGACGAAATCGCGGAACAGCGCGCCTTCCTGCGAGAGTTGACCTGTTTGCTGATCGAAGAACCGCTGGCCATTTTGCAGCAGGTACTGATCGGCCTGGTAGCGGCGCTCGAACTCGCCCCAGCGTTCCTCCATCCTCTTCTCGGCTTCGGAGAGGAACTGCTTCTGGTAGTGGCCGAATACGGGTTCCAGGAACTTGTGCGGTGAGTTGAGCAGTTCCCGTGCGTTGGTAAGAAACGCTTCGTTGTGGGACGCGAGTTTGACTGGAATGCTGGGATCGAGCCAATGGCCTTCCGCGTCCTTGGCCATGTTCCACTGCGAACTGTACTCCGGCAGCGTCTTGTCCCACTTGAACTCTTCCGCCTGCTCCGGGGCGGCTGTTTTCTGTGCGGCGGACAACTGATCGAATTTCTGTTGCAGCTCTTCCATCCTGGATTGCTGCTGGTAGGCGTGCTGCTGCCAGCGGACGGCGGCCTGCCCGATGTTCTTGAAGATGTTCTCGTCGGAGTCGCCTTCAAACCCGTTCGCCTGCGCCCATGTCCGGGCGCTCCACGGTGTTTCAGAGGTGGATTCGGCGGAAGAAGCGGCTTGATCCGCCGATCCACCCCCGGAGTCGAGAGATTCTTCTGAGGAACTCTCGTCGTCGGTCGTATCGGTTGAGTTGTCGAGATCGTCGTCCGCCACGGCTACGGTGTCGCCGTCGGACTGGCGCATATCCTGCGTGCCGTCGTCGTCATCGTCTCCGCGAAGAATGCCGGAGTCGCCTTCGTCTGGTTGGCGCTTTGCCATTGTGACGTTCGTGCAGAAATTGCCGCTTCTGCCTACTCACAAGGATAGGAACGGATTCACCAACGAAAATAGCTTTTGCGGCTAAACGCTGGTTCGCCATGAAGATTCAGGTTTCTACTGGCGGCAACTAGCGGTTGCAAGACAATCCAAGTGGTTCTATAATCCGTCGTCGGTCGAGGCTGCTATCCCTCTGGGAAGATAATGGCCAAAAAAAAGAATCGCGCGCAAGTCAACCACGATCCAATCACCGATCAGGAAACGGTTCGCCGATTGATGGGCGAGAACCGTCTGACGGTTGGCGCTGTCAACGCGCGTCTCTCCGCCAGGGTGCTGCGTGAAACGATCTTGAAGTGGATGAAGTGCGGGCTGTTGCCGCGCCGCCGGGCTGGTTCCGCGCGGGTGCTGCTGGAAAGTTACCCTGAGGGACAGGAGTTGATTACCAGCGTCGAGGCGCTGGAACGCTTTTTTGCGAGGATAAGTTAATGATGAAGTCAGAACAGTTGCAGGCGGAATTGGATGCCCGCCAAAAAGTGGAGTTGGCGGCACAGAAGCTTCTGCGCGGGCTGGCCAAGGAGGCAGGCGCCGGCAAACCCGCCGCGATCGTCGAAGTCGGCAGCTACGTCGGGCTGTCGGCGCTCATCATGGCGGGCGACGGGCATCGCGTGTACTGCGTGGACCACTGGCTGGGACCGGAGGACGTGAACGACCGGCTGGGCGAAGTGAGCCACCGCCTGCGCAAGTTGCACGGCGACGACATCTTGCTGGCGACGTTCCTGGAAAATACGAAGTTGCTGTTGTTCAAGAGTATCTTCCCCTGCCGTGGGCCGTCGCAGTTCTGGGCGAAACACTGGCCGTTCCAGGTGGACATGGTATTCCTCGACGCGGATCACCGATACCGTGAGTTTAAGGCCGACGTGGAGGCGTGGCTGCCGCATGTGCGAACGGGCGGGATCATGTGCGGCCACGACTTATCGGCGTTCGAGGGGGTGGTGAAGTCCGTGAACGAAATCTTCGGCGACAATTACGACAGCGATGCAGCGGGGAGTATCTGGTGGGCGAAGAAATAATTCGACTTCACAACTTGGGCGTCATTGCCGCCATGCGTATCTTGCATGAGATATGCCACCAGCCGGGTGTTCGCGTGCGCGAGGCTGACATTGTCGTCGTCGCCGATAAGTGCACGCTGACGGTGGAGATTGAAGTAGTGGGGGACGTGCCATGACGATCGGCTGCAAGGTTAAACTCAAGAGCGGTTCGCCGATGATGACGGTGGTTATGGAGTCGGAGAAGAAACCCGGCTGGTGGATATGTGCGTTCGTCGTCAAGGAGGCGGGCGTGTACACCACCAAGGAATGGGCGTTCCCGGCGGAAGCGCTGGAGGCTGTGGAATGAACCTGATTATCCCATCCGACGTAGCACTGCAAATCTTCATTAACCAACACGAATCACACCCCGCTGAATTGCGTCTGGCAGAAGTTGTCAACAGTCGCATTGTGCGCGGGATGCTTGGGAGCGGACGAGGCTTCGAGTTCCGTGTTGACGTGGAAGCGGATCGCATTGGGATGTTGCGCATGCTGAAAGATGCTGGATACACCACCACGCAGCAAAGAGATGGCAGCATCTTCGTAGAATGGACGAAACCCAAACCAAAAAGGAAAACCAAATGAGCGATCCCATTACCGTTTCCACTACTGTTGGCCAGCCGATGCCGGCGATCCCCGAACACCGGACGCCAACGTTGGACGAGTTCCTGGTGAACGTCGTCGCCGCGTTTCTCAACGCGGATACCGGGTTCCACTTCACCGACGAGGACGCCGGGCTGGCGGCGGCGGCGGAAGTGCAGGGACTTCTGGCCAAACACGAAGGCGTCTGGAAGTTGACGCCGCGCGGGCTGGCGCGGGCGATGAACGCGAGTTGGAGGTAGAGGATGAACAACTTTGATGACGTAGCAATGGCAATCGCCGTGGATTACATCGGCCACGACACGACAAAGCTGTTAGAGGTAGCAGGATGGAAATTTATCGTTGTTCCTACTGCCCGCCAGACAGGGCGTGCGGGTTAGATGAAAAGTTTGACCACTCTTATGACGAGTGCCATCACCCGCTCGACATCGAACAGGCGAAACAAATCTGCTTGGCAGTGAATTGCCACCAGCAGCTTTTGGACTGCGTAGAGCAATGGCTGCGGTTCTACGTTCTTGGCTCAGCCAATGCCGCTTGCCACATGAGTCGCAACGCGCTCGAAGCGTACCGAAATGCAACTGGCAAGGACTTTATTGAAGCGTTGCCAGACGACGAACGAATAATTGCGGAGAGGCACGACTGGCCATGAACGCGAGTTGGAGGTAGGGCATGTCAGCGAACGACGACACGTGGACTAACTTCCCGACCCCCAGCGAACTCAAGAGGAACCGCGAGTTCTACAGTTGCTTCGAGCCAACATGATTGATTGCAACCAGCCAATCGCGTCCGAGGACGGCTCAATTTATTTCGAGTTCGTCGCGCACATTTCGACGGCGTATTTTCCAGATAATGGGGAAACGGTTTCCCCATTATTTTCTGCGTTTTTCTCGGTGTTTTTGCATGGTCTGCCTGCGGAACTCACTTCCGACAGGTATCGTTTTCCGCTTCCATCGTGCGCGGCCCAGACGGAGCCACCTACGTGCTCGACAAGGACGACGGCTATGTGTGCTCGCTGGCCACCGGGCCGTGGAAGTGCATGGCGAAGAACGTGACGCTGAAAGAGGGTGTGGGATGATCGACTGGACCAACACTGAAACGTGGAGGAAATAACGTGACCTACGATCCCAACAAACCAGAGACGTTCGATCTGGAAAAGTTCCGATTGCCGGAATCATGGAGAAGTGACTGCCAAATCACGGGAATTATATACTTGACTCCCCCAGCGATTTTTGGTAAAATCGGGGCATGAAAGACAACCTCACAATCAGCACGGCCCAGTTGTTCGGCATCTTCCCTGACCAGGAGGCCGCCCGCAAGTACCTGGAATCAAGACTCTGGCCGACCGGCCCGGTTTGCCCAGTCTGCAAGAGCGGAGAGCGGATCACGACCCGCAAGGGCGGCTACTACCGCTGCAATGCCTGCCGCGAAGATTTCACCGTCCGAACGGGCACGATTTTCGAGCGGTCGCACGTTCCCTTGCACAAATGGCTCCATGCCATGTATCTTCTCGTCACCGCCCGGAAGGGGATTAGTTCCTTGCAGCTTTCCAAGGAACTGAGCGTCACTCAAAAGACGGCGTGGTTTGTGCTGCACCGGCTCCGCGAAGCGTGCGGGAGCGAATTGCCCGCGCTCCAGGGGACCGTCGAAATCGACGAAACCTACATCGGTGGC
>ERZ1292623.1278-Hain-H51-01um-R1-1278-length-24523-cov-5_pt1 | contig 24523 bp, 25 predicted proteins | sample MGYA00564398_ERZ1292623 | MGnify/ENA primary metagenome ERZ1292623 (study PRJEB36523, sample SAMEA6512633) | groundwater metagenome | collected 2019-01-07 | study: AquaDiva: Metagenomics assemblies of 32 groundwater samples | reverse complement strand
CATCCCAGTACCGGTAGTCAACCGGCGAGAGACTATCGAACACGTCACGCATTCTCATGTTTACCTCCTGTAAAAGAGCGCGTCACCGACTGTTGAGTTTAGATGCAAAGAGTAATGGTGTCAAAAAGTTCGATCAAAACTAAAACGCCCTCGCGAGGAAGGTATTCCTGGTTTTGTGCGCCCGCGAGGAATCCCCTCCTCTGCCCCGCTAAGCGGGGCTGCGGCGGGCAGGGAACCTCAATGTGCTCTCGGCAGGAATCGAACCTGCATCGCCTCCTTCGGAGGGAGGCGTCCTATCCATTGAACGACGAGAGCCCTACTACGCTCTGATTTACATCAGAGCTTCGAAGGGCAAGCTGGTGTGGCATAATTTTGCTTGTCCGTCCGAAGCTGGAACGCAAGTTCGAGCGAAGGAGGAAACGACGAGAGCCCTAATCTCCTTTCGGCCGCCACTATAGCAAGCCACCGCTAGCTCATCAACTTATCATTCCCAAGACGGTAGAGGTATTCGTTTATTTCTTGCTCACTGCCATACACGATTTTCCGCGCCACGCGATACATAAGGTAGCGAGCCGCAATGTTCCCTAAATCGATCGCTTGCCGCGAAAGTTCCTGGGCGTAGGTACCAATCACCGCCCCCGCGACTTTTCCGCCGGCACCAAGCTGACCCATCCCAATTGCAATATCACGCGCGAGGATACGGGTAATACCCTTCAATGTGTCGCTCCCTACGTTAGCAACAAGGGCTTTTATAAACGCCTCTCGCTTCCGCACCTGATTGAGCTCTTCCATTTCTCGAAATAGATCTGCATACCGAACACCAGAGGATGAGACACGGTCGAGAAAAAGAAAATCGGCATAGCGAAGGCGGGTGCGAAGGTAATACACCCACGCGTAGAGCGCAATCGTGGCTGCTACGATCATTCCCCCGATCACCTGCGGAGAAATAGATTTGAAATCGTACTTCGCATCCAGCCATCCACCCGCTCCAGCCGCCACGAAAACTGCGCAGAGAACTAGTACTAAAATTCCGTAGTAACGAAAAAGGATCTGAAGCTCGAAGAAAACGTATTTCCAAAAAAGACGCCGTGCGATGCGCCAGCTCGTTTTTGAATCAAGATTCCTTCCGTCAAAAAAAGAATCTATCCACACCGTTTTCTCAATCTTAAAAATCCCACTCATGATCGTGTAGTAGGGAGCGCCGAAAAGAATTCCCACGATGATGAATACTGATATAAGCGTAGGCGCGAACAGTGCGAACTCTGGCGTAACTTCTCCATTGCCACTCCGCGCAAGAATTTCAAGGATATACCATGCTACAACCGCAACTAAACCAGGCCATACCATAAGGAGCGTGCGTCGCATCAGTAGCCATTTTCGAGAAGCAATATGCCTACCCGCTTCAGTAAGAAGGTCGCGGTACGATGGAAAATTTCCTTCGGTGTTTTTGGGTTGGTCCATTGGTTATTATGCTACCACAAGCGTTGAAGGAGATGCCTATCGCAACCAGTGCACCAACGCATACTGAAAGATTTCGTTCATCGCGACTACCGTGAAGAGTAGAAGGGCAGCTGCTGTAGCGATGAGCGGAATTTTCCCGAGAAGTGGCGGGTGGTGCGGAGTAAAACGCTTCGCACTCCACCACATCGCAATCACTAAGAGTCCTTCGATCGCGAGGAATATTCCACCCACGAAACTTACAAGCCCGATGAAATTATGAAAACCGGCAAGATAGAGGATAACGGGCGCGGAAATGGTGATCATCGCGGCAACTCCTGGAAAAAATTTGAAATCGTACCGGAGAAGATTTTTTGTATCAACTCCCACGAGCACGTACGCACTCCAGATTGACATAAGACCAAGAGCACCAACCCCTATGAGCGCGAGCGGAGGGATATTGCCAATAAGCCCAGTTACCGAATCATCGGAAACCGACCGAGAAAGACTAGTAATTGCAATAACAAAGAGGATGTAGACGACCGCCGGGATGAGCGTGCCTGCAATGATTGCGGACGCAAGCGCTTTCCTCGAATGAACCACGCCTTTCTCCCGGAAATACGCGACGACCGATGGAATTGCGACACGACCAGAGAGCGCGAAGAGTGCCGGACCAAGCGGGAGAAGAACGGTCTGCCATTCCGTGAAAAAACCGACGTCTAAAATACGCGAGGCGTTCGGGATTCCGAATGCGAGGATGCCGAGGATGATCGCTATTTTGCCTCCGGTCAATAAAAATTCAGTAAGTGCGAGACGCTTCAGGGGAAGAAACATGGCGAGCGATGCAAGCGCCCAGAATACCAAAAGTTTCACTAGGGAGTCACCTGGAAAAAGAAGGTTCGCAAAGCTCACGGAGATGATGAGGTAGATCGTAAGTACCGACACCATCTCGAAAATCGCAACTACCGAAGCGACCCAGAAACCCGCACGGCCAAGGTAGAGCTTTGCGTATCCTGCGAAGCGGTGCTCTCCTGGAGAGCGCACGATGAGATCAGCATAGGCGAGGTGTATGAAAAGATAGGCGCCTGCCCCAAGTGCGAGAGCCGCCATCCCCACCCCAAAACCAGCTCTTTGGAAAAGCCAGGGAAGTGCGAACATGCCGGCACCGATTACCGTACCCGCAAGAAGGCCTGCGGGGAGAAAAAAGTTTTTATACCATGCCAACATATATAAAATATAAACTTAGCGGAGGAGCGACATTCTATAGTATAAAACTCCTCGGTATGTACACTTCGGGGGTTCCCGGAAGCTGACGAGCCGAGGGAGAGCGCTCCGCGAGCCCCGCGGAGATAGCGTCCCCGAAGCGTAAATACCGAGGAGGATCGCCTTATACAGCTACTCCGCGAGAAACACTTGGTCGCCTTCCCGAACCCTTTTTTTCACCTTGGTTCCCACTTCTTTTCCTTTTGGGGCAGATGCGATGTCTTTGTGATCGAACTGCAGAGACGAAATCGTCTGGTTGAAATCAGTGGTTGCGCCGCGGAACGTGACCGTAGTTCCCGCTTTGGTTGGTTTTGAAAATTTCACAATCGCAACCCCAATACCTCCATAGTAATGAGTGACGACACCGATGGGTTTCACAGAGCCAGAGCCGGCCCTGCTAGATTTCTCTTTTGCCTTTTTCGCTGGCATAGATTTCTTTGTTCGCGCGACCTTTCCTCGCCTTGATAAGACCTTTACCATATTAGTGTGTGCCATTCGCTTCCTTCTCTGCTTCTATGAGGACAAGAAGCTTTTCAAGAAGCCGTTTCGGGTCACTGTCATAAACAATCTTTCCTGGTCCCCGATGAGAACGCTTCACAAGGTCTTCGATCGTGTCTGCAGTGCCGCCAGTGCCAGTCAAAACCCCGATAGGTTTTTGATTTTCGAATGCGACCGTGAACTCGTTCAGTGTTCCCATCCGTCCGCAGGCAACGATGAGTCCGTCAACCGCTCTCGTGAGAAGTAGATTTCGGCCAGTGTAGTCGAAGCCAGTGTAAATAAGGATGTCGTGGTAATCGACGGGCAAGTGGTAACTCTTCACATGGGCAGATTCCGATGCTGCGGGAGAAAGCCCCACCACAAGTCCGCCTTCTTCCTTCGCGCCCTTCGCGGCCCAGTAGGGAATACCGGTCGTTGCTCCGGTCACGAGCACAAGCCCCCCTTTCGCAACTTCGCGACCGAGTTGCTCCGCCTTTTCTACCGCATCGATCGCGCAGTGGCCGGTTTCTGCCGCGCCCGAGATACCGATTTTGCAACGGATACAGTAAGGTCTTGTGATGCCTTTTGCCTCAAAAAAAGATTTCTGATTTGCCATAGAGATCAGTATACCACCGCGCTATAGCTCTCGCGTATCACCTAAATCAGGAACTTCGGCAGCAACCGCGAATTCATCCACGATTTTCCTCGCGAGCGCATCTGCAGCCATCGGCTCGCCCTGCACAAGAAATACGCGTCGTAGACTTTCTCTCGCAGGCCGAACCCATCCTAAAAGCTGTGGCTGGTCCGCGTGCGCTGAATACCCCCCAATCGCCTTCACTCGTGCAGCAACAGGAACATCTTCGTGGTGAATCCGCACATGGGAAGCTCCTTCGAAGATCTGTCGCCCAATCGATCCCGCCGCCTGATATCCAATAAGAAGAAGCGTACTTTTCGGATCAGGTAAGTACCGCTTCGCATGGTGGAGGATACGCCCCCCGTGGAGCATGCCTGATCCCGCGATGATGATTTTCGGAGCAGGTACGCTGTTTATCGCCTTTGATGCTTCCGTGGTTTCCGTCATGGTCAGCCCGGGAAATCTAAAAAGGTGTGCGCGGTCATCCCCGTTAGAAGCAGGTCGCCCCAAAGCGGCCGTAGCCGTCCCGCTTTTAGCGGGAGGGCGGCTTCTAACGGGGTGAGTGAGATATCTATCATATTTCCGGTATACGTCAGTGAGTTTAATCGCGAGCGGACTGTCGAGGAAAATGGGAATCCTCGGGATTCGCCCTGCTTCCGCGAGATCGTTTAGTTCGTAGAGAATTTCCTGGGTCCGCTCCATGGCAAACGCAGGAATCATGAGTACGCCGCGACGCTTCACGGTATCCTCAACAAGATCTTCTAAAATTTCTTTCCGCGCGGCGAGGTCTTCATGTGCCCGGTCGCCATATGTTGATTCAAGCACGAGATAGTCCGGATGTTTCGGGAGCTCTTCCCGCGAACCAATTAAAGGTGTTGGAGAATTCCCAAGATCTCCTGAAAAGACGACGGTTTCCTTTCTCCCAAGCTTCGTTTGAAACTCCACCATGATGAATGCTGATCCCAAGATATGTCCCGCACTGAAAAAAGTCACCGTGAATGGGCCGACCGAGATCGGAGTATGGTATTCAACCGTTTCCCAGCGCGCGTGGAGTGCCACGATATCCCCTGCTTCGTAGATCGGCGGCTTTCCGAAGCGTTCCGCCTCTTCCGCAAGAAGGTGATCAGAGTCTTCAAGAAGAAGAATAGCGGCATCCCGGGTGGGCGGCGTTGAATATACCTTTCCCCTGAAGCCGCGTTTCACGAGCTGCGGCAAGCGCCCGGTGTGATCAATGTGCGCGTGGGTCACAAATACTGCGGTGAGTTTCGATGGGTCGTACGGGAATGACTCCCAGTTATGTTTTTCACAAAATGCAGATCCTTGGTGAAGACCGCAGTCGATCGCAATAGAGACGCCCTCGTGTTCGATAACGTAGTTCGCTCCTGTTACCATCTTTGCACCGCCGTGGAATGTAATGTTCATATTGCTCTTGAGTTCTTCTATTATACGACGTTAGAAAGTAAAATGAACCCCGCGCTGCAGTGCGGGATGTTTTGAGCTTGATCATATAACTCTCGCATCGTGATGTAATGTGTGGAGATAAAAAAAGAAGCCGCCGCGATTCGTAAATCGCTGCGGCTCCGTGCAATTCTCGCGAGAAGGGCATTGACTAGCCCACCCTGCGCACCTTCCGGCATGCCGGGGTAAAAGGCTTATTGAAGTCCAACGCGTCCCCGACCGGAACGAGTTGGACCATGGTGTAGCCTTCGTCGTCTGTCGTGGTTGCGGTGATGGCGATCTGGCGATCTTTCAAGTGAACCAGCTTCGGGTCACGTGCAGCCCTCTTGATATCCTCGAGTGTGAGCTGTGGATCTGCGGGGCCCACCACGAACTCTGCACCCTCGGAATCCGGAAGACCGATTCTCCGAATGAGTATTATTCGGTGACGCCTTTCCTCTTTTCTCGATGCCATATATTCCCTGCAAAGTAGTTCAAAGAACACTCTCCTGCTGCCACCGTGGCAACATTTGAGTGAGTACATAATACATACTTTTATGAAGATGTCAATTTTTGGAAGATGCGCTTAGCGCTTGCAGCGCCTCTTCAAACACCACTCGATCGTTCCATCGAATTTTGAAAGATTTCCCTCGTCGCAAAAATGGCTCGCTCCCTTTACCGGTTGCGATCACCGTGTCTCCCCGCTTCGCAAGTTTCACCGCAAGGCGCATGGCTTCTCTCCGGTCAGAGATTTCATGGATCCGCTCATGAGGGAATTCTTTTGGGATGCCGCTTCGGACATCAGTAAGGATGTTCCGCACGTCGTCGCCGTAAGAGTTCTCCTCGGTAATGACAATCTCGCGGCAAAATTCAGCCGCAATCTTTCCGAGCTCCGGACGCTTCCACTTGTCACGACTTCCCCCATCAGAACTCAACACACAGATAAGATTTCTTTTCCGCGATTCGGTTCCGTCAGTAACCGCCCGGTACGCCGCACGGAGCGAATCGGGAGTGTGCGCATAGTCCACGATCACCCGAAATGGTTTCTCTTGGACGATTTCCATGCGACCCGGTATCCCTCGGAACGACGCGAGCGCTCGTCGGATAGTTTCCCAAGGAATACCGCGAGATTCTGCAAACTTTGTGGCGGCGGCGGCATTCTCGAGGTTGAAATCGTTCTCGAGCCAGTCTCCGATTGAAACCTTTCCTCGCGCGAGCTTCATCTCCACGAAATTTTCCCGGCTGAAATATTTAAAATCACCTGCCTGGTGTGCTGCATCAAAGAAGTGATCGCGGTTCCGATCTTCGCCATTCACAAAAAAACTTTTTCTCGCTTTGCAGGATCGTTTCGCGATATCTTCGAAAAATCTTACCTTGGCAGCCCGGTACGCCTCGAATGAACCGTGCGCCTCGATGTGTTCAGGGTGGAGGTTCAAAAAAATTCCGGTGTCGAAATCTAGAAACCGGTGCCGATACTGGGCAACTCCCTGCGAGGTAACTTCAACAATCGCATATTCGCACTTCGCCCGCACCGCCGCGCGGAGAAACTTCGGGATCGCAAAACGCCCGGGCATGGTGTTGCCGGTTTCGTTCGGGTGGCTTTCATCTCCTACCTTCACGCGTACCGAGGAAAGTACCGCGGTTTTTTTACCTGCGGATTCGAGAATCCAGGAGATGAGTTCTGCAACCGTAGATTTCCCTTTCGTTCCGGTAACCCCCACCAAAAAAATTTCCTTTGAAGGGAACCCATACCAGAGATTACCAAGGAACACGAGTACAAAGTGGTACCAGCGCTTCACACGTTCCCAGAGATTCATAAAATGAGTGTACCGAAAAATCAGCATAGTTATCAAACTGTTTGAAAAAAAGAGCTCCCGGAACGCGTGTGCGTTTCGGGAGCTGTACGTGTGCGAGACTCGTCTCTATTCGAAGTGGAGAATTGAATCCTCATCGACGAATTCGTCGTCGACGTCGTTGACGCAATCCTCGGAAGTGAGGTCATCGACCTCATCTTCTTCGTCGCAGTCGGCATCCCCGTAGGGATCGGCGAGGTCGTATACGTTGGTCGTCACAGCGAAGTCTGTGACTACGGCTACGGCGCCATCGTCTGCATCCCCGCCAGAAACTTCTGGCACGTAGGCGAAGCCCTCCGTCGCTACCGCTGTTTCGTCGGCTTCGACTTCTTCCGACGACTCCGCCATATTCGCCATGCAGATCTGAACGAATCCGGTCTCATCGAGCCGATGTCTGACGGGATCGGGTTCGCGCAAGCGTCCTATCGATCTGTCCATGACACGGATGCCGTGATTCGAAGGCGAGACTGTGACGCCCCGCCTCTTCCTGTCGGCTGCCTGTCTTCGCAGGATTTCGTTCACTCGTTGATCCGGCAGCACCACTCGGCGTGTTCGCCCTGCGGAATCGGATCCCTCACTTCTTTCCTGCATTGGAACTCTCCTTTTGGTTCCAATCGCCCTTGCTCTGTTCGCCGTTCGGCCTGGAAATCCAGACATGGGAAAACGGCGTACTGGAATAAAATATACCCACGGAATGTGAAAAAGTCAAGAAAAATGAATTTCCTATGAACTATCTATGTTGCTTTCCCTTACGGAGTGCTTCCCGTAACCGCTCGGGAAACCCCGCAGTTGCGGGATCAACCTTCTCGATTGCTGATTTCGCATCGCTCCTGCTAAACCCAAGACTTATGAGCGTCTCCTCAAGCTCGAGGTCGGATTCCATAAGCCGGAGTGTCTCGGGAGTTTTTAGAGCAGAGAGCTTTCCTTTGAGTTCAAGTATCGCCCGCTCTGCGGTTTTCCTGCCAATACCAGAAGCGCGCGTCAGAAGTTCGGGACGGCCTTCATTAATTGCCGCAATGAGCTGCTCCACACGCGCAATGCTCATAATGCCAAGCGCCGATTTGGGACCGATTCCTGAAACAGTGTTCAGACGCTCAAAAAGATCGAGTTCGGCTTCGTGAAGAAATCCATAGAGTTCGAGTGCGTTTTCGCGCACGTGGAGATACGTTGCGAGGCGTACCACTGCGCCCACCTGCGGCAGACGCTCGAACGTTGCGGAAGAGACGAATATTTTGAAACTCACCGGTCCTGCGTCTATAACCGCAAAGCCCGGCTGCTTTCTAGAGAGTTTCCCCGAGACTGATCGGATCATAGAGAATCATTATAGCGCTAAAAGTCCCCCATGAGCATAAAGAACCATCGTCTCCGAGAGAGTAAGACCGGCCTAGCGGCCTCGGAGCGCTCTCGAGGAGAGATGGTTCTTTAGATGAAGCAACTATTCTGTTAGCTACCTCGTGAGCGGATTCTTTGCACCGCGTACTTCGAAGTGGAGGTGGCAACCGGTAGGCCCGGTAACGTTTCCCGTGTTTCCAATCTCTCCAATCTTCTCGAGGCGTGCAACATATGATCCAACAGTTACTGCAACTTTGTTTAAGTGACCATAGCGCGTCGCGGTGCCGTTCGGGTGCTCAATTTCAATAAATCCTCCGTACCCTTCGTTCCAATCTGCGGGACTATCCGCCGCTACCACCAACCCTTCAGCAGCCGCAGCAACCGGCGTGCCGCATGTGTTTGAAATATCAACCGCATTTTTGGGATGGAGTACGCCCCAGTTCCAGCCGGCAGCAGGAATAGCAAAGTATCCGGGAATATTTGGCAAGTTTGCCTCGGCCCCGAGCACCCGTCGCGGTTTTCCACCAGGCACCACAATCGTATCGCCTTCTTTCAGAGGTTCGTCGGAAGGTCTTGAGCTCACGGATGTAATTTCAGCTTCAGAAATACCGTAGAGTACGGCGATTCCCGTGACGGTTTCTCCTTCCTCGGCACGATGGAGTACGCCAGAGACTGGAAGGATAATCATCTCATCGCCTGCCTTCAGCGCCTTGCCCTTGAGTGAGGGATTTGCCCAAAGAATTGTGTTTAAGGAAACACCGAAGTTTGCCGCAACTTTTGAAAGGGTTTCTCCTTTGATTGCCCGGTAAATAGTAAGTCCATCGCGCGTCGTGAGACTCCCTCCCGAGGTAGTCTGAACGGCAAGCGATCCGTCTGATGTTTCAAATGATACAGGATCTTCTTCGGTAATCGATTCAGCTGCGCCAAGGGTATAATTCGCCACAAGCGAGATTTCCGCCTCGGGGGACACCGGCGATTTACCAGGACCTCCAAAGATTGACTGCCTTACATCGAGCGAAAAATCATCGCCGCGAGATGCCGCAGTCCCAGAAATCATCATAGTAAGGAATACGACTGGAATGAGAGTCGCGATAGTGGCCCATGTCAGTTTTTTCCTTGCGATACTTAGCATATAGTGTATGGACACCAGAAAACCAACAAAAACGAAGCTACCATGGAACTCAATGAAAGGCAAAGGGAAGCAGTGGAGGCCCCGGAGGGACCGCTCCTGATCGTAGCAGGTGCCGGATCAGGAAAAACAAAGACGCTTACCGCACGACTCACCCGGTTTATTGAGCGTGGAACAGGTCCAGGGCATATCCTCGCGATCACATTTACAAATAAAGCAGCGCATGAGATGCGCGAACGCGTAACTAACAACTTACAACTCAAAACTAGTGACAAAGAAGTTTCTGGTTTTAAGTCATCAGTTATAAGTTCCCCGTTTATCGGTACCTTCCACGCGTTTGGCGCCTCAATCTTGAGACGTGAAGCCCACCTTCTTGATCGCACCGAGCGGTTTACGATATTCGACGATGACGACACAATGCGGGTGCTCCGCCGGATTACCAAAGGGGATGGCGACAAAAGCACGGCGAGAAAAACAGGAGCGGATGCAAGTAGAATGATTGGAAAAGTGAAAAGTCGCCTCCTCGACCCCGAAGAAGCGCTCGACGGAAAGGAGCTCGCGATCTGGAATGTGTACGAAGAAGCGCTCGCGGGAATGAATGCGTTCGATTTCGACGACTTAATTGAAAAAGTAGTCCGCTTGTTCCAAGCACACCCCGAGGTACTCCGCCGCTATCAAGACCAGTGGACGCACATTCTAGTAGATGAGTACCAAGACGTAAACCCGGCGCAGTACGAACTGGTGCGCGCACTTGCCTCCCGCCACAAGAACCTCTCGGTTGTTGGTGACGATGCGCAGGCAATCTACGGGTGGCGGCACGCGGATTTCAGAAACTTCCTGAATTTTGAAATGGACTGGCCCGGGGCAAAAGTAGTGAAACTTGAGCAAAGTTACCGATCCTCGGGAACCATTGTCGGGGCCGCATCCGCACTCATCGCGGAGAACAAGCTACAGAAGCCAAAAAGTCTTTGGACAAAGAATCCGGAAGGGGGATTGATCGCTGTTGCCTCGACCAGAACTCCCGATGAAGAAGCGCGCTTCATTGCTGAAAAAATAGGGTTTCTCCTCGCGCGTAAGGAGCGGGCCGCGGTGCTCTACCGGACGAACGCCCAATCTCGGGCAATTGAACAGGCGCTCATTGCGGCGGATATCCCCTACCGCATCTTCGGGGGGCTCCGGTTCTACGAACGCGCGGAAATCAAAGATGTGGTTGCGGGCGTACGCCTCATCGTGAATCCGCGGGACGCGGTGGCGCGGAACCGGCTCGAAAAAAATCTTCGCGTAAGAGCATTCCGGTCGCTCACGGAACGAATCGCTGGAGTTTCCGATTCACTTCCTCCGCTCGAACTGGTAACCATAGTGATTGAAGCGACTGGTTACCTGGATTTTCTGAAATCTTCGTTTGCGAACGCCGAAGAACGGATTGAGAACCTCCGGGAGCTTGCGACGTTTGCCTCGAGCTTTAAAGATGCCGCGGAGTTTCTGGAGCGGATCACACTCCTTCAGGCAATCGATGAACCCAAAGGGACTCTAACCCCTAAACCCTATCCCCTATCCACGGTATCCCTAATGACCATCCACCTCGCGAAAGGGCTCGAGTTCGATCATGTCTTCGTCGCGGGAGTTGCCGAAGGCACGCTTCCCCACGAACGCTCCTACCGCGGAGATGACATCGAAGAAGAGCGACGACTCATGTATGTGGCGATGACGAGAGCACGCCAATCGCTCACGCTTACCTTCTCGAGAATTCCCTCGCGTTTCCTCTACGAGATTCCGCCGGAGCTCACCTCATTCACCAACCTTGTGGGAGGGGATCCTGCATTTCCCGAAGACGAGGATATTGTGTATCTGGACGAGGAATAGCCACTCGCGACTAGCCACTGGCCAATAGAATAGATATCACTACCGCTTTATCAGCGCATTCATTAGTGGCTAGTGGCTAACTACTAATGGCCTAAATTTTATCCGCACCCGCAGATAAAGTTTGTCTGATCAAAGATGGCATCGCGGCCAGCGCATAAGAGATTTATGCAGCCGATGGGCGCTCCGAGCACCGTGCAATTGCAGCAAGGAGCAATAAGGTTGATTCCCGGAGTGGCTGTCTTAACGCCTTCCGCAAAACAAAGAGGCGATTGAGCACGTGCCGCTTGTGTCCCGAATATCTCTCCGAAAGTAGAAGCGAGCACTTGAATCCACGGCGGCACTGATCCAAGAGCAGACGCGCCCTCTGTTGCGGCGTTGCTTTGGTAGAACGATTGGAGCGAGCGAATTTCTTCTGCATGGAGACGTCTCACTGTTTCAATGCCTCTGAAAAATGAGGGTCTGTCGGCATCTCCGAGGACGCCTTTTGCCCTGAAGTAGTCAAATCCTTTCCCACGCCAGAATTCGAGAATCTGTGGTTCTCCCGTGAACGCTCCATAATTTCCCGCAGCGAGAAACCCATCTGAAATCATGTGATTTTCAATGGTTCTCAAATAATCAAGGTAGTAGTCAGGATGCTGAAGTCTGAAAATCTCTGCCTCGGTGAGCGGTGCGTTGCTTTTTGTCGGAACCTCGACCGGAGCGGTAAAATCTTTCTTGAGCTCGGTAAATGTTCTCGGTTTCAAGACATCTCCTTCGGATTCAGACAGTACATCTTCAGTCGGCTCGAAAATTTGCTCCACACGATTTCCAAGACTGAACCCGAGTGTATCGCGATTTTCTTTTATAAGTTTCACAGGAATTGCGTCGGGCGCGGAGGCGCGAGAAAAAATCACGCTCCCAAGAACAATGAGCGTCGCGACGAATGCAAAAAAGTGGCGGGGCATAGGTTAGTGTAGAATCATCGTAAGTATACCGCGGGAGAAAAAATCTCGCCCTAGACCCCAACTATATATATGAGAGCGCACCTTGGACAGCATTTTATGAAAAGCCGGAAGGCAATCCGGGCTATGATCACATCGCTCGATATCCGCAAAGGAGACACGGTGATCGAAATTGGCGGAGGTGAAGGCGCGCTCACCATCCCGCTTGCCGAAATGTGCGAGCGGAAAGATGCGCGGCTCATCGTAATTGAGAGAGATGAACGATTAGTACAGAAATTAGGAAGTGTGGAAGTTTTGAAAACAAAAGGAATTGAAATTGTACAAGGCGACGCCCTAAAGCTGCTTACGAGCAATAATTGGAAATGGTCCTCCGGAGGAGGATTCGCCTCTGGCGGAGAAATGGGAAACTGGAAATTGGCGGGCAACATCCCCTACTACCTCACCGGCAAACTTTTCCGCATCCTCTCCGAAGCGGAAACACCGCCCGCATCTGCAGTATTCACCATACAAGCAGAGGTGGCGGATCGAGTTGCCGCAACACCAGGAACCATGAGTCTTCTTGCGGGAACCGTTGCGGCATGGGCGCACCCAGCGGTGCTCATGCGCCTGAAACCTACGGATTTCGACCCTCCACCCGAAGTTTCTTCGGCAATTTTGCTCCTTACAAGGAATGATTCGGTGCTTCCCCTCCCCGAGCGTGAGCGATATTTCAGCATGCTCCGCATACTCTTCCGCCAACCCCGAAAAACAGTCTGGAATAACCTCCGCGCGGCATTCCCCGATGATGAAAACTCCCTCATGAAAACGTTAACGAATGCGGGTATTGACCCAAAACTTCGACCCCAGCACCTTTCGCTTGAAATGTTGATAAATCTTGCCTCAAGATTTCAGTAGCTCGTGCTATAATTTGAAGAGCAAAAAGACCCGAGCGTGTACGAAGGGGATTTTTGCGTTATCTTACCGTTTCTAGAGAGCACTCCATGCCCTGGAATACCACTACGAAGAAAATAATCGGCTTTTCGCTCATCGGCGGAGCAGTTGCGTTCGCCTCGTTCACGGTGCTCGCTGCGCTCGGATCGTATCGAGTCGCAATCGACGAATCGATGTTCGAAAATCCCGCAAAAAATCCGGTGGAATCGGTTGGTTCAGTATCGCCTTCACGCTCCGAGCAGAGCGAATCCAACCAAGAATCCGACAATATGACCGCGTCAATCGCGAAAAGTATTGCGGCAGCGCTTATCGAAAAAAATCCACAGGGTCCGTCCTTCCTCGAGGGGAAAACCGGAATTCTCGCGGAGAACCCAGAAGATTTGATTGACGCAACACTTGTGAATGCGCTCGAGTCATTCGACTACCAAACGTTCAAGCCAGCCGTTGCTGCGAGTGATATCACTGTTCAGGAAAATCCAACTTCTTCACACTATGAAAGTTACCTCCGCGAATCTCAAAAAATTATCCGCGGTACGTACGCCGGCCTTTCATTCAACCCAGAGACTGCAACCACTGAATCGCTTCGCCTCTTTGAAAATGCGGCACTTACTTCTGTCGCAAAACTAAAAATACTTCCCGTGCCCGCTCCCCTCGCTCCGTTCCACCGAGAAGAAATTAGTCTTATCTCCGCAGAGGCAAAGGTGTTCCGCGCCTTGATCGAGAGCGATGAGGATGCGGTGGGTGCCCTCGTAGCGCTCCAAGCGCTCTATGCGATCGACGCGGATTTCAAAGCGCTTACTAAAAGTTTCAACCAGTTTCTCGTTGAGAAAAAAATTGTCCTCTAATGAACCGTCTCTGCCGCGCACTCGCCATCGTCCTCCTTGCCGCAACGGTTCTTTCGGTACTTCCGCTTCCCTTAGGGACTCCCAATGCTCACGCCGCAGTCCTGACTTGGGAAATGAACACGGAACTCCTCGCGGCCCTTGGCGTAACCGCAGCTGAACAAACCGCAATTACCGGGCAAACGTTCCTCGAGTGGGCGCAGAAATTCTTGTTGGATACCCTGAAACGACAGCTGCTCGACATGATGGTTGACCAGATCATCCAATGGATTCAGGGCGGAGGGAAACCGCAGTTCGTGACGGATTGGCGACAATTTCTTTCAGATGCGGCAAACGTTGCAACTGGGGATTTCATTCAGGAAATAGGCCTTGGATTCCTCTGTAGTCCGTTCAGTCTCCAGGTTCAAATTTCGCTCCTCCCCGTGGGAAAATTCACGAAGCAGATTACCTGTACGCTCGACCAAATCGTGGGGAATATTGACAACTTCTTCGGAGATTTCAGAAATGGCGGCTGGATCGCGTATACGAATGCCCTTGAACCAAAAAATAACTATTTTGGTGCGAGCTTGCTTGCCGAGGCCGATCTCGAGCGACGCCGAGAAAACGCGAGGAGCGCAGCACTCTCTGAAGGGTTGTCCGGCGGAGGGTTTCTTTCAACGAAAAGCTGTAATGAGGGCACGGGCAGCGGACCCGACCTCGACCGAGACGGAACCCCGGGTGATATTGCATCATCCTGCACAATCACCACGCCTGGTGACACGATCGGAGGACTTGTTTCAAAGGCGGTCGGATCCGATATTGATTACCTCGTAAATGCCGATCAGCTTTCTGCATATGTATCTTCAATCGCAAACGCCATCATTAACCGGATCATCGTGGAAGGGGTGAACGGCCTCCAAGGAGTTACTTCACCGAACGCTCCTTCGGGTGGAGTAGTCAGTGGAGGCATCGGAAATTGCAACGGTCTTTCGGGGTCGGTGCTCACCGCGTGCCTCGACCTTGTTCAGAATTCGCAGAACTCATTTGGTTCTGCTCAGTTCAAAGTGCTCCAGGACATCCAGCTCTCCCGCACTGCACGCAAAGACGCGGATATTGCGCTCAAGAGTTCTGTAACCGAACTCACGAACTACATGGCTTCCCTTCGAAATCTCACCGGGCTCCTCCAGAGCGCGAACTGCGCAAACCTCTCATTGTGTGTTTCAAAAATTGATGCCGAACTCACCTTCGCATCCTCAACGATCCCCGCAGTTCAAAACGATATCGCGCTGAATCAGGCGATCATCACCCAACTCGATGGGCTCGAAACGCAGGTGAATGCGGTGGTTCAAGACGACTGGGCAGCGCTTTCGAGTCTTTTGAGTCAGGTGCAGCAATCCGGTGCCACAAATCTTACCCAGGCAACCGCAGTTCAGACTAGTGCGGAGCAGGAACTCACCGATATCCGCGATCGGATAGTGCGAATGCTCCAGAAATTCAATGGCTATCTGCTCCAATGCCAGCAGGGAAGCTTATTTGCCTGCCAATAGATGATTACGCAACGAACATTTTTGAGAGGTCTCGCCGCAGCGCTCCTTATCGCAGCGGTGTTTATTCCGCTTACCACACCGCTTCTTGCTGAAGCGCAAGGACCTGTGCAGGGACCCCCGGCACCGCTAGGAAATCAAATACAGGGGCCCCCTCTTCCTGCGGGCCAGCTTTCCTCCAACACGAATGACGGGGATGCAGATGACTGTGATAGTTGGTTCCCTATGTTCTGTTACGGAAAAAAATTATTGAATTGGGCCATGCGGTGGGTGCTCGCTCTCTTCCTTTCGGTCACCGGACTCATCATCACCCTCATGAGCTCGCTCATCGAACTCATGATCGACATGAGCCGGGACATCATCGGCGGAAATCCGCTCGTGCAAAACGGATTCCGAATAACGCTCGGCATCGCGAACCTTGGATTTGTACTCGCGATCATCATCATTGCGTTTGCAACCATCCTCCGCCTGGAAAAATACGAGATGAAAAAAACGCTCCAGCGGCTTGTGATCGCCGCGGTTATGGTGAACTTTTCGCTCACGATTGCAGGGCTTTTCCTCGACTTCACAAACGTGCTCTCTTATTTCTTCATTGACAAGATCACCGCCACAACGCTCTCTGCGGGAGGAGCGCCAGCACTCACCTCCCAGTTTGGGGAACAGATGGCAGCATCGCTCAATATCCAAGACCTCATCAATATTAAAGATAGTACCGGATCAACAGGTGCATTGGTCCCAGTAAAAGACCTTGCGGATCTCATCGCTGATTTCTACGCGAATTTCGTCTCGCTTTTCATCGCGCTCGTTTTTTCGATTCTCATTCTCATTATTTTCGGGGCGCTCGCGTTCATGCTCGTCGTCCGCTACATCTATCTGACTGTACTTATTATATTGATGCCGCTCGCGTGGCTTTTCTGGACCATTCCCGATCTTTCAAAATACTGGTCAAAATGGTGGAATAAATTCTTCCAGTGGACGTTCTTCCTCCCCACGGTCACCTTTTTCCTCTACCTCGCGATGCTCTCCTCGCGCGGCGTTGATGCGGTGGTGGCAAGTCAGGTACAGCAACAATTTGGACATCCGTTCGGAGCCGCGGTTGCCGTCGATACTTCAGTGCTTCAAGGAAGCGGGGTCACTGGTTTGTTGCAGCTCATTGTAAAACTCGGCCTTTTTGTTGCAGCACTTATGGTAGGACAATCCCTCGGCATTGCCGGAGCCGAGGGCGGGATCGGAATCGCAAAGGCAATGGGAAAGAAATTCACCGGTGGAAAGAGCCCGTATGATTGGTTGAAGAATAAAGCAGAAAAATCGGTTACTGGATTTGGGGGAGGAAAAGATGCGGAAGGAAAAGAGAAACGGAAATATGGAATCGTGCCGTTCCTTGCGAGCGGATTTATGAAGACGGCTCCTGGGTTCCGCGGCATTGCAGGGAGTAAGCTTGGCGCCGAAGTCATATCAAAGCCGCTCGGCAGAGAAATCGCAAAACAGGAAATAAAAAAAGCTGAAGACATGAGAGAAGCTGGAGCGAAACTCGGAGCAGAAACTACAACTTCGGGAGATCTCTACGAACTCCGAAGGAGGGCGAACAAGTGGCGCCTCGTATTCCCTGGCATGGGTGGAAGAAATAAGGGAATCATGGAAGCCCGCCTTGCAGCAGCGGAGATTGATAAAAAAGGATTTGACGAAATGACACCGCAGGGCATTCCGGCTGCAGCGTTTGGCGGGGCAGGAGCAACTGCTGCTTTTAAACCATCGGAGCAAAAACGGTATGCGAAAGCGACGACCAAGATAGATAGCTTGCTTAAGCGGAAAGGAACAATCGAGAAGGAAGAAAAAGAAGAGGAGGAAGAAGAAAAGGAAGAAAAACGACTGGAACGCATCGCCCATAAGGTAGGAAAGCACCTCGGGCATGGAAAGCGTCACACTGAAAAGGAACACGAAGAAGGCGACGAAAAGCATGGCGGGGAAGCTCATAAGCCATAACTATGACACGTAATCTCTACGGATTCGGGGACTACAACACAAACCAGGTTCGTAAAATGGCAGTCGAAGTCGAGGCAGAGGGTTTCGATGCTACCCAAATCTACCGGAGGAGACCGGATGCTGCATCAGAACCAAAGAAGGTGATAAGAGAAATGCCGCTTTCTGATATCCCCTTCATTATTCCTGACGCTTTTGCCGGCAGTTTAGGAACAGAGATCGTCTCTGCCTTTTCCCTAACCCAACTTGAAAAAATCGGCACTGACGGAGAGGAATATCTGAAAGGAGCTATTCGGATTGCGCTTGAAGCGGCAAAGAGCACAAACCCCAATGACGAGCACATACAAAAACTCCTCCGATACGTAACGCTTTCGCCTGCATGGCAGGTATAACACTATGGAAGATATAAAAGCGGTAGATTCGATCGCAAACGCGGAAGAAACGTTTTCACCCGAGCCGTCTGCCGAGCAGAACCAGCTCTGGGATAAGCTCGATGCGGCGTACGATGTTCCCGCGCTTGAGCATGAAGCTACGTTTATGGCGCTCTCCGACAACGACCGCTCCCGCCTCGCCTCAATCGAACTCGCGGAGGATATTTCCCGGATTGCCATGAAACTGAACCTCGATTCTAAAAATACCCGGCACCTCTCGGCAATCATGAAATACGTGGGGATCAAAGAAATCGAGCCCGCGGATGCGGTACGTGTGGCGCTCGAGCTCATCGCTCCCCCGGGAACCGAAAAAGAAACCGTTGAACGGGAGGTAGGGGCGCTCGTCGGCGTGAGTGTAATGAGGGAAGAGCCAATTCCCTCGCCGCCGAGCACGGTGGATTCCGTTGCCGCTCCAGCTCCGAGCGTCGAGGAAATTCCTACAGAATCCATTCCGGAAACCACCATTCCCTCAATCGGAATGGGTGACGAACCGTTCATCCTTCATGAGGAGGAACCTGAATATATCCGCCCCGAGCCGCGTGAATCACCGTCGGTGAACTTTAATCCAGGTCAGATTGAGAAGCGAACCAGTCCAAAGCCCGTCACTGCGAAGGTTGAATCCCCCGAACGGTCTCCGCGAGTGGTTCACTACAGCGATTTGAAAACGAAGTTGGATGAATAAGCCACTAGCCCATAGCCACTTGCCACTAGTACGATATGTTAAATACCTATAAGGAGCTCGTAGTATGGCAGAAAGGCGTCGAGCTGGTCGTCGAAATTTATAATCTAACTAAGTTATACCCTAAGGAAGAACTCTACGGCATCACCAGTCAAACGCGGAGAGCCGCAGTTTCTATACCAGCGAACATCGCGGAAGGATTTACGCGTAAGCACCGTCAAGAGTATGTTCAGTTCATTAGAATCGCTTTTGCATCAGGCGCCGAACTTGAAACTCATCTTGTTATTGCTAAAAAATTAGGATTTGCACCACTTAAAGATTTCGAATCGCTCGAAAGACTTCTCGACGAGATTATGAGAATGCTTAATGCTTTTATTAACAAGCTAGTGGCTAACCACTAGTGGCCAGTGGCTCTCCTATGCAATTCCAAGTACCCCAATTCATCGACACGCAGCCGAAGATTATCGGCCCGCTCACGATTAAGCAATTTTTGATTGTGGCAGCGGGCGTAATTCCCTCGCTCGTTTTTTTCTTCATGCTCGAGTTGTGGCTCTCGCTCCCCATTTCATTCGTCCTGATTTCGATTTCGATCGCGCTCTCATTCGGAAAGTTCAACGGACAGCCACTCCCCAGGATTGCGCTTGCCGCATTTAAATACTTCTGGGAACCGCGCTTCTATCTCTGGAAAAGAACTGCGGAACCGGTTGAACTCCCCGCACTTCCGAGAATTTCGGTTCCGACACCGAAAAAACCCTCGATCACTGATCTTGCATTCAAAATGGCAACTACCACCCGCCCCATTGAACGACGGGAACGGCCGGGAAAATTTTTCGCCTCATTTCGAGCCAAGGAAGAAAACTTTGAGGTGCTCCGAAAAACTGAAGGTGACCGCGAACGGGCGCGCCGCGTGGACTATCGGTGAACGAAAGGGTTTAGGGTTTAGGGTTTAGGGGTTATAATGAAACCATGCCCGACAAGAGCGAAGCGCTTCCGACGCAAAAGTTTATCAAAATTGAGGCAATTGAGGATGATATCCTTATCCTGAAAAACGGAGGGCTCCGCCAGATTCTTCTCGTCTCCGGTGTGAATTTCGATCTGAAATCCGAGGAAGAGCAGTCGATGATTATGAATCTCTTCCAGGGATTTTTGAATTCGCTGAATTTTTCGGTTCAGATTTTCATCCATTCCCGGAAATTGAATATAGATCCTTACCTTGAAAACCTTTCCCTGCGGGAAACAAAGGAATCGAGTGAGCTTCTAAAAAACCAGATTGCGGAATACCGCGAATTCATCCGGGCATTCGTTTCCGAGAACGCTATCATGATGAAGCGCTATTTCATCGTCGTCCCCTATGATCCGGTGAATCTTCCCGAAGGGAGCAAGGCCGCGACAGAAAAAATCTTCGGGTTCCTTAAGGGTAAAGGTATCGGCAAGCCGTCACGGCTCCCCGCCGAAGATAAATCAAAAGAGGAGCAGATAAGAGAGCATATCGAACAGCTCAAAGCTCGGGTGAACCAGGTGATCACGGCAACAAGCCAGCTCGACCTTCGGGTCATCCCATTGAATAGAGACGAGATCGTAGATCTTTTCTCGAACCTCTATAACCCGGGGTCAATCGAAAAACGAGCCACCGGAGAAGATAACGCATAACTCAATGGAACCAGATAAAAAAATAGGCGACTTCATTGCTCCTCCCGCGCTCGAAGTTGATTCCGACCATCTGAAGCTCGGCGAGAAAGTTACCAAGACGCTCTTTCTCTTTACCTATCCGCGATACCTCTCAACTGGGTGGTTTTCTTCGATTGTAAATATTCCAGACCTCCTTGATGTCTCAATCTTCATTCATCCCATGGAAACGCCGCTCGCGCTCAAAAATCTCCAGAAAAAAGCGGCGCAGATACAAGCGCAGATTAACGAATCCGAAGAGAAAGGGCAGGTGAGAAACCCGATGCTTGAAACTGCGATTCATGATATCGAGTCACTCCGCGATTCGCTCCAACAGGCAGAAGAGAACCTATTTTCGGTATCAGTCTATATCACGCTCTATGCCGATGATGTAAAGTCGCTCGAGAAACTTGAGTCGTCGGTTACGACCATCCTTGAAAGCCGGCTCATCTATGCAAAGAACGCGGTGTTCCAGCAGCTCGAGGGGTTTACCTCGACGCTTCCCTTAGGGCTCGACGAGCTTTCGGTCTCAACCCCGATGAATTCGAGTCCCCTTTCCTCGTTCTTTCCGTTTGTATCGGTAAATCTCACATCCGACCAGGGCATTCTCTATGGAGTAAGCCGGCACAATAACACACTCGTGATTTTTGACCGGTTCACGCTCGAGAATTCGAACATGGTCATCTTCGCAAAATCAGGCGCAGGAAAATCCTACACCACAAAACTTGAAGCGCTTCGCCTTCTTATGATGGGTGTGGATATTTTAATCATCGATCCCGAAAACGAATATGAACGCCTCGCTGAAGCCGTAGGGGGCAGCTTCTTTAGAATCTCGCTCACCTCTGGCCACCATATTAATCCTTTTGCGGTTCCCGTGATCCCTCAAGGAGAAGACCCGGCAGACGTGCTCCGCTCACACATCATCACATTGACCGGACTTTTAAAGATCATGCTCGGTAAAATGAAGGTGGAAGAGGAATCGCTCCTCGACCGCGCAATCACCGAAACCTACGCTTCCCGTGAAATCGTTCCGGGTAAAGATTTTTCGAACGTTGAACCGCCACTCCTCGAAGACCTCGAATCGGTGCTTCGCAATATGGAAGGAGGTAAGGGTCTTGCTGAACGGCTCTATAAGTTCACAAAGGGAAGCTACGCCGGATTTATGAACAGCGCGACGAATTTGGACATTAAGAATCGCTTCATCGTGTTTTCGATCCGCGATCTTGAGGATGAGCTCCGGCCGATCGCGATGTACATTACGCTGAATTTCATCTGGAACCTGGTGCGCGCAGACTTAAAAAAACGGGTTTTAATCGTCGACGAAGCGTGGTGGATGATGAAGCATGAGGACGGTGCATCGTTCCTCTTCGGCCTCGTGAAGCGCGCCCGGAAATACTTCCTGGGGGTCACCACCATCACCCAAGACGTAGAAGACTTCCTCCGCTCTCCCTACGGCAGACCCATCATCACAAACTCGTCGCTCCAGATTCTTTTGAAGCAGGCACCTGCAATGATCGAACTTCTCGGAAAGACATTTAATCTCACCGAAGGAGAACGGAACATGCTCCTTGAGGCAGAAGTGGGACAGGGGCTCTTCTTCGCGGGATTGAACCGTGTCGCGATCCAGATTGTGGCCTCCTACCTCGAAGACAAGATCATCACGACGAAGCCGGAACAGATTCTCGCGGAGAAAGGTATTACGTGATGTATGGAGGAAACACCGCAACCAAAAATAAGTCTCCCAGAAATTCTTTTAATCGTTCCGATCGCGATTATCTCTGATCTCATTAACCCCATCCCGATCTTAAATTGGGTGGTGACACTCTTTACCCTGCCAGGGTTCGGACTCTACTTTTATTGGAAAGGAGTAAAGGGGTACGCGAGTGTTGCGGGGAACCTTCTGGAGTTTTTTCCCGCGCTAAGCGCGCTCCCCGGAGTTACCGCTGGCGTTATTGCGACCATTATCATTGATCGCGTCCTTGCTTCTCGTGTTGCAACCCAGGTGATACAGAAAACAGGACCAGCGGGGAAACTGATGGGAGCTGCCGCTCGGGGGAAGTTCTTAAAAGGAACAAATGGTGCTGGTTCTGAACCTACGCCGTAAGGTAAGATGCGGTCATGTATAGAATGAATATATAGTATGATAGAACGGATGATGAACGTATTAATTGTTCTTGTATCTCTTATTACCACCCTACTCATCTACCACCCTTCGCACGCCCAAGGAACTTCACCGCTCGTTGTTTCCTGGCGTGCGAACGCCTACGCACCAGGTAGGTTTGAAGGGAAAATACTCGCTTCGCGTAATGGTTCGATCACTGCAAGCGTAGATCTTTTGATTGCAGGTAAGCCCGCCGATCTCGCAAGGCGCGAAATTCGGTGGTTCGTCAATAATGAGCTCTATCGATCTGGAAAAAATTTGAAACGTGTCACGTTGCAAGCTCCGATTCAAAGTTCGGATGAAATGATTCTGAAAGTAGTGGTACTGGGTAGTGGTGGTGGAAGCAATATTGAACGTTTAATCACGATTCCCATTGCGTCTCCCGAAGTGGTGCTCGACGTACCATCTGCGGGAGGATACATTCCCGCGGCTTCCATAGAAACCCGTGCGATTCCCTATTTTTTCTCGGTAGATGATCCGAATGAACTTTCCTACGAATGGACCGCAAATGGATCCCGCGCCGAAAACGAATCAGGATCAGGAAGCGTGATAACTCTCGATGCAACAAGCGGCACTCCGGAGAGCTCCGTTATCCTTGGAGTCCGGGCGATAAATCCCGCCGCTCTTATAGAATCGGCACAAGCATCGCTCATGCTTCGCATACGATAATGGTGAATCCATGAAAAAAACTTTCAAAAAAATTCTACCGGTAGTCGCGATTCTCATTCTTTTGGGATCAGCGCTACCATCTTTTGAGCTCGCGCAAAGCGACTCGCTGGTGGGCCCCCCGAAGCTCACTGTTCCGTTCCCTGGTCAAACCGACCCCATCACGGGCCCACGCGACTACATCCGCACCGTGTACCAATTCGCCCTTGGCTTCGGAGCGCTCCTCGCGATGGTCATGATCGTGATTGGAGGAGTACAGTACACCCTCTCCGAGGCGGTCACTTCAAAAGAGGATGCGAAAGATCGAATCGTGAAAGCAATCTGGGGACTCATTCTTCTTCTTGCCGCCACTTTTATATTATTTACGGTAAATCCCGACATACCGGCATTAAACGAACCGGGAGTAGGGCAACTTCCGTCCGCACCACCCGCCTCCATAGATCCTTCGTTCGCTCCTCCCGCGCTCTGCGGCAATGGCACCTTAGACCAGGGCGAGCCCTGCGATTTGTCCGCCCCGAACGGAGATAGGAATTGCGGGTCTGGGTTAGTGTGTAGAAATGATTGCCGGTGCCGTTACGGAAATTAACCACTATGAAGAAAACCATTATAATTTCTGTGGTCTCCATTCTCGCTATCGTCGCGTTGTTCTTCGGAGTGAGGTATTTCCGAAACAGCTCGACCATTGATCCCGGAAATCCCCCACCTCCCACAACCGGACATCTTTTCCGTACTCCCGTGTTAGATAAGTCCGTAGTTTCATTTTGGGCAAAAGGGGAAGCAGTGTATCTCGTGTCAGAAGATGGGTTAATTTCAAAATTCGAGGGGGAATCTGAAACGCCGATTTCAGATCAGCCGGTTCCAGATCTCGCTTCTGCCCTCCCGTCGCCAGACAGGAACCGAGTCCTTGTCGCGTTCGGATCGAGAACTGCTCCTGCTTTTTCGATTTTCGATATCAGCGCAGATCAGTGGACACCACTCCCCGCAGGTACGGTTTCTGCCGCGTGGAGCCCGTCAGGAACCGAAGTCGCCTATCTCACCGAGAGCACATCGAATCTTACTCTCGCCACTATGGTAGTGGCGACATCGAAAAAAACAGAGCTTATGCGCCTCTCCGGCGGAGATTTTTCGCTTGCCTGGGTCGTTCCGAAAAAGATTTATCTGAAAAACAAGCCATCGGCGCGTTACCCCGTTGAGCTCTGGTCGTTCGATATAGCGAAACGCGCACTCGACCCCCTCCTCCTCTCCGAACCAGGGCTCGATATGAAGTGGAGCCCGTCAGG
>ERZ1292623.1276-Hain-H51-01um-R1-1276-length-24528-cov-15_pt1 | contig 24528 bp, 22 predicted proteins | sample MGYA00564398_ERZ1292623 | MGnify/ENA primary metagenome ERZ1292623 (study PRJEB36523, sample SAMEA6512633) | groundwater metagenome | collected 2019-01-07 | study: AquaDiva: Metagenomics assemblies of 32 groundwater samples | reverse complement strand
AAAAGCCAGAGACCCGACGCTCAATTGATGATAGTTCGAATCCTGCACTCTTTAGCTCAATATGATACAAATCTACGAATATGTTTCGAATTTACGAATTCTGGAATTCGTAATAAATTCGCAAATTCGTTGATAAATTTGAGATGTCTCAAATTACACAGAATGTAAAGAATTTTTCAAAATCCAAACTTTCCTTTCCTACTCCTCAGCTTTTACTAATGCAAAGGGAAACATGGGAAGATTTTACCGAAGTTAAATTAAAAGAGCTTTTTTCTGAAATCTCACCTATTTTAGATTATACAGGCAAAGAATTTGAACTTTGGTTTTTAGACTACAAATTTGGCAAACCAAATTATAAAAATGGGCTGGAGGCAAAAAGAAACAATGATTCTTTAGAAGTTTCTTTGAGGTGCAAGATTAGATTAGTTAATAAAAAAACCAAAGAAGTAAAAGAACAAGAAGTTTATCTCTGTGATTTTCCCCTTATGACAGAAGGGGGGACTTTTGTTGTGAACGGAGTTGAAAGAGTAGTTGTCTCCCAGCTTATCCGTTCTCCTGGGGCCTTCTTTATAATGAGGTCTTGGAGAGGCAGAAATTATTTTGGTGCAAAGATTATTCCAAATAGAGGTGCCTGGTTGGAATTTGAGACAGAGGATTCGGGATTCATTGGAGTAAAAATAAACAGGAAAAGAAAGGTGCCCTTAACTACCTTGCTTTTAGCATTGGGACTGGACACCATAGAAAAAATAGAAAAAGAATTTAAAGATGTTGACACAGGAGAAGTAAGGTATATTAAAGAAACCCTAAAGAGAGATTCATCGAAAGACCAGAAAGAAGCGCTTGTTGAAATTTATAGAAGATTGAGACCTGGTGACTTGGTAACTCCGGATACCGCCCAGGATTTGATTTTTAATATGTTCTTTAATTTTGATAGATACGACTTGTCGAAAGTAGGCAGGTGGAAAACCTGGCAGAGACTCCCTGCTTTAGATACTAGAAAGGATAAAGATAAAGAAAGGCCTGGCCGCGGGCAGCACGCAAGCGAAGATATTAAGAAGCAAGACAGAATTCTAAAAATAGAGGATCTAGCTGAGGTTGTAAAAGAAGTTATCAGGCTAAATAACGACCCCAATGGGAAACCTGACCAGGTTGACCATTTAGGAAATAGAAGAGTAAGAACATTGTCTGAACTTTTGCAAAACAGATTAAGAGTTGGTTTGATGAGAATAGAAAGAATTATTAAAGACAAAATGTCAACCTTAGATCCGGCTACCATTACAGCAACTCAATTGATAAACCCAAGGCCATTAATGGCTGTTGTTAGAGAGTTTTTCACTTCATCTCAGTTTTCTCAGTTTATGGATAATGAAAATCCATTGGCAGAATTGGAACACAAAAGGCGTCTTACAACTACGGGTCCGGGGGGCCTTACTAGAGAAAGAGCTGGTTTTGAAGTCAGAGATGTGCAGCCTTCTCACTACGGCAGAATTTGTCCGATTCAAACGCCAGAAGGAGCCAGCGTAGGTTTAGTGGGACACTTGGCATCTTTTGCCAAAGTAAATCCTTATGGCTTTATTGAGGCTCCCTACTTTAAAGTTAAAAACGGCAAGGTTACGAACGAAGCCCACTATCTTTCGGCTCAGCAGGAAGAAAGATATGTTATTGTTCCAGCCTCCGTGTTGCTGGATGATAACGGCAGAATTTTACCTGAAATTCCTCCAGATAAAGTTGAAGCCAGGGTTAAGGGCGAACCGGCTGAAGTTGAAATTTCAAAAGTTGATTATGCAGATGTCTCTTCAAGGCAATTTATTTCGGTTGCAGCTTCATTAATTCCATTCTTACAAAATGATGACGCCTCAAGGGCTCTTATGGGGTCTAATATGCAGCGTCAAGCAGTTCCCCTGGTAAGGCCAGAGGCGCCTTTAGTTGGTACAGGTATTGAAAGGAATGTTGCAAGGGATTCCGGCCAAGTTGTTTTGGCAAGAGCTAATGGAGTAGTTAAAGAAGTAGATGCCTCACATATCAAGGTTGTATACGATACCAAAGCACCTAAATTAGGCGTTCGACCTGGCACTAATAACAGTACTCTGGTCTCAGGAAAGAAAGTTGAGGAAAACTATGAACTGGGCACATTTGTAATGACCAATCAGTATTCCTGTTTCCACCAAAAACCAATAGTTAATGTTGGAGATAAGGTAAAAAAGGGAGATGTATTGGCCGATGGAGCAGCCATTAACCAAGGAAGACTGGCTTTGGGCAGGAATATTTTAGTTTGTTTCTTACCGTTAAGAGGAGGTGGCTTTGAGGATGCAATTACTATTTCAGAAAAATTAGTCAAAGAATTTGAATTTACTTCAATACATATAGAAGATTTTACTTGTGATGTGAGGGAAACAAAAATAGGACCCGAGGTTACGACTTCAGACATCCCTAATGTTGGAGAAGAGAAATTAAAAGACCTTGATGAAGAAGGTGTTGTAAGAGTTGGAGCCACAGTCGGCCCGAATGACATTTTAGTTGGAAAAATTTCACCAAAAGGAGAAACGGAATTAACTCCAGAAGAAAGATTGTTAAGAGCTATTTTTGGAGAGAAAGCCAAGGATGTAAAAGATACTTCTTTAAGGATGGAACATGGCAAAAGAGGGAAAGTCACAAATGTTAAAATCTTTTCAAGAGATTTGGGTCACAAATTAGAGCCCGGGGTAATTAGGAAAATTCAGGTAGAAGTTTCTGAGATCAGGCACGTAAAAGTTGGAGATAAATTAGTTGGGAGACACGGAAACAAAGGAGTAGTTTCAAAAATACTGCCAGAAGCAGAGATGCCATTTTTGGCTGATGGCACGCCAATTGACTTGGTTTTATCTCCGCTTTCTGTCCCCTCAAGAATGAATATCGGGCAAATTTTAGAAGTCCATCTTGGTTGGGCGGCCCACAAATTGAACTACTTGGTAATTACACCAGCATTATTGGGAGCTGACAGGGAAGATATTAAAAAAGAATTAAAAGAAGCTGGCTTACCTGAGTCTGGAAAAATAACATTATACGACGGAAAAACAGGAATACCCTTCCCAAAACCAATTACAGTTGGGTATATGTATATAATGAAACTGATCCACATGGTTGATGACAAAGTGCATGCCAGATCCATTGGTCCTTATTCCTTAATTACTCAACAGCCGCTAGGGGGAAAAGCGCAGTTCGGGGGGCAAAGATTTGGAGAAATGGAAGTTTGGGCTCTTGAAGGCTATGGAGCTGCCAACACACTGCAGGAAATGTTAACTATAAAGTCAGACGATGTTATTGGGAGAGCCACAACATATGAATCAATTTTAAAAGGAGAGCCGATTAGAAACCCAAATATTCCAGCTTCATTTAATCTTTTAGTGGCAGAATTAAAATCACTTGGCATAGCAGTGGAGGTTAAGGAAAAACCACCTGCCCGCCAAAGCCTTGGCGCAGGCGGGAGAGATGACAAAGAAGAGAGAACCGAACCCGCCTCCGCCAGGCGTTCTGGCGAGGCAAGGGAACGAAAGAATAAGAAGTAAAATAAAAAATCAAAAAGTAAAAATCAAAGATACAGATTAAAAATAAAAATAGCAATCAAAAAATCCGCTATTAAGGCAGATTCTTTGATACGGAGAGCAGTGGAGTTGAACCACATTCATTGAAGAATTCTCAAGGTATCAGCTTGGAGTCGCAGCCGTGCGACAATACTCTCCATCTGTCCCCGCATATATATGGTATCAAAAGTAAGAAAGCTTTTCAAACAAAAAAACAACCCCAAGAAAACCCAGGATTGTTTGAGAATTCCACGAATGTGGTTACCAGCTGATACCTACTTCTATTGTAGCAAACCATCAACCCTTGTCAAGTGTTAAGATTTTATGGAGTATTTACAATAAAAAATCAATCTGGAAGTGGGTATTGCTGTATGTTGCAATTGGCGCAATCGCCTATGGCTTAATTTATTACTTCTTTTTCTACAAAAAAGGAGGATATTCTTATAATGACCAAGAAACAAGTTACAATAACCAAGTAAATTCAAATGTTCAAAATCCAAATGATGAAAATCTGCAAACGCAAGATTATTTCGAAATAAAAGAAGTTGGTCTTAAGTTTAAAATTACGAACGATCTTAAAGACTTAACTTATAGTGTTAGAAAATGGGACGATGCAAACACAGTTTCTTTCTCTACTCATTCATTAGAAAGTAGTGGAGAGTCAGATTGTAAGGCTAATGAAGGTCCTATTGGGACTATATCAATTTTTAAAAATTATGAGGAAGCAACTGGAGGATTCACTTATCTTATAGAATCTGAAAGTTTCTACGTTACATATGCAGGCTCTCAAGCGGCTTGTTCAGATAAAGAGGATGTTAGTAGCTTACAAGCTAACCTGAGGGACTCTTTGGCAAATGCCCTCAAGACAATTGTTAAATTCACAAAGTAATATTCATAATTCTTAATTCATAATTCAATTCTAGATTCTAGCTTCTAGATTCTAGATTCTCACAAAATGCGAGTCTTAGACCTAGAGTCAATCAGAATAAAACTGGCCTCGCCTGAGGAGATTTTAAGTTGGTCTCACGGCGAAGTAACAAAGCCTGAAACCATAAATTACAGAACCCAAAAGCCTGAAAAGGACGGCCTTTTTGATGAAAGGATTTTTGGACCAGAAAAAGATTATGAGTGCTCTTGCGGAAAGTATAAAAGGATAAGATATAAGGGAGTGGTTTGTGACAGGTGTGGGGTTGAAGTTACCAAGTCACAAGTAAGAAGGGAAAGAATGGGGCACATCAAACTGGTTACCCCAGTTTCGCATATTTGGTTTTTGAGAGGGGTACCATCAAGAATGAGTTTGGTTTTAAATAAAAGCTCTCAGCAATTAGAAAAAGTTATTTATTTTTCCTCTTATATAATTACTAAGGTTGATAGTAATGCAGGGCAGAGGATTTTAGATTCAATTGAAGAAGAATACAAGCAAAAAGTTAAAAAAGAAAAAACTGAAGTAAAAAAGAATGAACTAAAACAGCTAAGAGAAAAAGTAAAGGAAGAAGTGCTTGAAATAAAACCCTTAAGGATTTTATCTGAGGTCGTTTATCATAATTTGTCGTTAAAATACGGAGAAATGTTTGAGGCTGGTACGGGGGCTGAAGTCATTAAAAATTTATTCTCAAAGGTTGACCTGCAGACAACAGTAGATGAGCTGGTAAAAGAAAGCAATGAAGCTACTCCTGCAACCAGAAAGAAAATTTTAAGAAGGTTGAAACTTTTTCAGGGAATGCAAAAGGCAAAAATAAAGCCAGAATGGATGTTTATGGACGTTTTGCCAATTTTACCTCCGGATTTGCGACCAATGGTTCAATTAGACGGAGGCAGATATGCTTCTTCTGACTTAAATGACTTATATAGGAGAGTAATTAACAGAAACAACAGATTAAAGTACTTACAGGAGATTTCAGCTCCAGCGGTTATTGTCAGAAACGAAAAAAGAATGTTGCAGGAGGCAGTAGATGCTTTGATTGATAACGAAATGAGAAAGGGAGTAACAACCACAGCCACTACTGGTGGAAAGAGACTGCTAAAATCGTTAGCAGCAATGCTAGCTGGGAAACAAGGACGATTTAGGCAAAACCTTTTGGGTAAGCGCGTGGACTACTCTGGCCGATCTGTTATTGCTGTTGGTCCGGAATTGCATTTTTCACAATGCGGATTGCCCAAAACAATGGCTCTGGAAATATTCAAGCCTTTTGTTATTAAAAGAATTTTAGATAAGGAGTTAGCTTATAACATAAGGGGAGCCTCAAGACTAATTGAAGAAAAAGTTCCTGAAGTTTGGGCAATATTAGAAGAGATTGCAAAAGATAAATTAGTATTGTTAAACAGGGCACCCACTTTGCATCGTCTTGGAATACAAGCATTTCATCCGGTTTTAATAGAAGGAGAAACAATAAAACTGCATCCACTTGCTTGCGAAGCTTTTAATGCTGACTTTGACGGAGATCAAATGGCAGTATACTTGCCTTTGTCAGAAGAATCACAAAGAGAGGCAAAGGAAATAATGTTGTCATCTCTCAATCTTTTAAGGCCAGCTACCGGTTTGCCTGTAATAGGACCATTTCGTGATATTGCCTTAGGGTGTTATCTTTTAACAAAAATAAAAGAGGCAGAAAAATCCCAGGATGTTTATCCAGTCAAATCGGCTTCGCAAGGCGAAGCGGTGTTCAGCAAAGCTGAACAATTTGACCGGGTGAAGTTTTACTCTAGCAAATCAGAAGCTATCACGGCTCTTGAATATGGTTTCCTGGGGTTAAATGAAAAAATAAAAATTCAAAATCCAAAATCAGATAAGCGCGAGATAATTGAAACTTGTGTTGGAAGGTTAATTTTTAATGGAAGTTTGCCCCAAAATTACCCCTACGTAAACAAACACATTGATAATAAGGGTTTAAAGGCTTTAATAAGAGATATCATTGAAAAGTATCCAGGCCAAGAGTCAATTAATACCCTAGATAGAGTAAAAACGATGGGGTTTGAATACTCTACCTTGGCTGGAATTAGTTGGGGAATGGATGATTTGATTGTTCCAAAAGAAAAGGAGCAGATGATTTTGGATGCCGAGAAGGAAGTTGAAAAAATTGATAGCCATTATGAAAAAGGATTGTTGTCGCAAGATGAAAAAACTTCACAGAAAATATTAATTTGGCAAGAGGTTAAATCAAAATTAGAAACATTGCTTAAAACCACTTTGCCAGAGGATGGGCCGGTTTTATCTATTATTAATGCTGGTGCTAGAGCTACTTGGTCTCAACCTGTTCAGATGGCTGGAATGAAGGGCTTGGTAAACAATCCAGCCGGAGAAATTATTGAATTACCTGTCAAGTCTTCATTTGCAGAGGGCTTTAATGTTTTGGAATATTTTATTTCTACTCACGGAGCTAGAAAGGGAACAGCTGACACTGCCCTAAGAACTTCTTCTGCAGGTTACCTTACAAGGCGTCTTATTGATGTTGCCCACGATGTTATAACATGGGAAGAAAACTGTGGAGATAAGAAAGGTATAGTTGTTTATAAAAAAGATGCAGATGAAATTGAGCAAGATTTTACATTTAAATTAGTGGGAAGATATTGTCTTGAAGATGTTAAAAGACCTACTAACAATGCTACAGGTATTGCAAGCAGGAGAAATGATGTAATTGTTAATAAAGGTGAAATAATTAATTGGCAGCAGGCAAAGGAAATTGTCCAGGGACCTGCCCGCGCAAATAATGCAGGCGGGGAAATTGAAAGAGTTATTATTAGATCTCCCTTAACCTGCAAAAGCATAAGAGGAGTTTGCCAGAAGTGTTATGGCTGGGATTTGGCAAGAAATAGCTTGATTAAACTTGGAGAAGCAGTTGGAGTAGTAGCAGCTCAGGCAATTGGAGAACCGGGAACGCAGCTTACCTTAAGAACACATCACTTAGGAGGGGTAGCGGGAGCTGGTGATATTACCCAAGGCTTACCCAGAATTGAGGAAATTTTTGAAGCAAGAACTCCAAAAGGAGAAGCAATTGTTTCTTTGGCAGAGGGGAAAGTTATAAAGATAGACGAAGAGAAAAGAGTCATAACTATTCAATCAGAAAAAGAAGGTAGCAAAAAACCATTACCCATTGAATATAAAATTCCAGGTAAAATTGCAATTTTGGTTTCAGTTGGGGATAGCGTTAAAGAGAGTCAGCCTCTGTGCCAAGGAAGTTTGGATTTAAAGAGACTTTACGGGGCAGGGGGATTAGAAGAGACCCAACGATATGTATTAAAAGAAGTACAAAGAATTTATGCATCGCAGGGAGTTGATATTCACGACAAACACATTGAGGTTATTATTCAAAAGATGTTTTCAAGGGTAAGAATTAAGGAAGAGGGCGATTCAGATTGGGTGAAGGGAGAGATTGTTGAATTGTCCACATTCCAAGAGGAGATTGAAAGGTTAAAGAAGGTAAAGAAATCTCCTCCAACGGGATCTCAAATATTGCTTGGAATTTCAGAAGTTGCCTTGGCATCAGAATCATTCTTGTCAGCAGCTTCCTTCCAGCAAACATCAAGAGTTTTGATTAAAGCTGCCTTAGAAGGCAAAGAAGACAAGTTGATGGGATTGAAGGAAAACGTTATTATTGGAAAGTTAATACCAGTAGGAACAGGATTTAAGGGCGCTCGGACAACGAATGAAAAGTGACGCGATATTTTCCCAGCGTGAAAATATCACTCGTCTCTCAGTTAATTTTTAGCTCTCTGCCAGAGAGCTAAACCATGCAAATTAACTTCGAGGCGCACTTTTAATATGAAAACCAGCTTTCCAGGAGTTTTTTGCCTGAGTTTGACACAAGTTTTTGTAAAAGTATAATTGAAACATGGCAAAGAAAAATATAACAACTGACCAGCTGGCTGTGATGATACATAAGGGTTTTGAAAAAACTGCCACTATTGATGCAATGCAAAAAGGCTTTGATGGGGTTAATAAGCGTTTTGATAAAGTCGAAAAAAGATTAGACAAGATAGAGAAAATTATCCTTGATGATCACAAAAATCGTATAGATAAGCTAGAGATGAAAGTTGAATATTTAGAAAACGTACTTAACTTACCACAAAAGAGATAGGTTGGTTTGTTAGAAACAGAATCGCCAAAAGAAGCGGTTTTTGTGTTGCTATTAAGTTGACCTTAATTTGTTTCAACGGAAGTAAGTTACGAATTGATTGACAAATCATAAATATTCTGCAAGTATTAAGTTGTGTCAGCTGTTCTTTCAACGGTATTTTGTCTCTTTCCCCAATAATGGAGGATTTCCAATGAGTGTCGATGAATCGGCTAATGCCAAGGAATGCACGAGGGTTCACATCCGCTGGTTGATCCGCAGGGACATGCCAGAGGTTCTGGCAATTGAACAGGCTTCCTTTCAAGAGCCATGGACTGAGGAGGAGTTCCTCTACTACATGAGGCAACGCAACACCATCGGCATGGTGGCCGATCTGAGTGAGAAGGTGGTGGCTCTCTTTACCTACGAGCTTCACGAGAAGCATATCTGCCTGATTAATCTGGCAGTGCATCCTAATTACCGCAATCAGGGAATTGGCCGGCAATGCATGGCTAGGCTCCAATCGAAGATTAGCCCAGAGAGACGAACCAAAATCGTAGCCCTCGTCCCCAAGTCTCATGAGAAGTTGCGATCTTTCTTCGAAAAGCAGGAAATTGAGTTTCGTCTCACCGAACGCAAGGGTACGGTGACCTACGAGTCTGTACTCATGGCGATGGCAAAGAAAGATGTCGAGGAGGCTCAAGTTATCGAGGATGACTTCATGAAGAACTATGGCAAGGAACCTCGTGATATCGGTGCAATGATTTCAAATGGTACTCGCTACGGCATCGTGGCCCGCAACAAGGAAAATGGCGAACTTCTGGGCTACGCTCTGTACGCTCGCGAACTAGGCGGCATTGATCTCAACGGTGAGTATGGCATCATCGTCAAACCCAAATGCCGAAGGAAGGGAATCGGCCGGAAGCTGATGATGGCACTCGTCGAGCAGGAACTTCCCATAACAGTGTCCGACATCTATCTGTTCTGCAAAGATCAGGTGGACTTCCTGAAAGCCATGGGTGTTCCTGTACCCAAGCCAGAGAAGTGCGTCACGGTGAAGTGGGAGAGAAATTTAACCTCTTCCAGCTAAACTAATTTCATGGGCATGTCCTACATAAGTAGGTCATGCCCCTTTTTATTTTTTTCTTGCAGAAAATTAGATAAATGATACAATAGATCATAAAACGTGAAGCGTAAAACGTGAAACGTTAATTAAGATAAAATGTTTCAAGTTTCAAGATAGTGGCTAAGAGAAATAGAAATAATAATTTTCAAAAAAAATGGTTAAATTTTCAAAAGAAGATATAAAACAATTTAAGAAAATGGATGTGCTTGCCATTTATCTTTTTGGTTCTATGGCTAATGGCAAGTATATTCATGGTCGTTCCGATTTTGATTTTGGCGTCGTTTTGGAAAATACCGAAAAACTAAAAGGCAATACATTAGAAATCTATAATGAACTTTATGACATTATCATTGAAAAACTTCCTAAAAAATACCTAAAAAAGCGCTTTAAGTTAAAAGCCCATGAATTTGATATTGTATTTTTGCAAGAAGCCCCTATAAGTTTTCAGGCAGAAGTAATGCAAGAGGGTAAGGTATTATATGCAAGCGATGAGAACAAGCTGGGAAGATACAAAGATTATGTTTTAGAAAGATATTGCGATTTGCATTATGTGTATGAAATTGCGCACAATTATTTGTTAGAAAGACTATAGCATGAAAGAGCTTAATATTAACAAAAAAACCATTGAGGAAAAGATAAAACTTATAGAAACGCATTTGGTTCGGCTTAAAGAAATGAAGTCTCTTTCTCTGGCGCAAGTTGCCGAAGATAAGAATTTCGCATATGCGTCTTGGAATTTACGGGGCGCGTTAGAATCACTTTTCAGCATTTGTACTCATGTTTTATCGAGAATTCCAGGAATAAAAATTGATGAATATAAACAGATGGCGGTTGATATGGGCAAGCAGGGAATTGTGCCTAGAGATTTTGCGGAAAATACATTAGTAAAAATGGCTAAATACAGGAATCGCCTCACGCATTTTTATTTTGAAGTTACCCCAGAAGAAATGTATGGTATTATACAGAATAATTTGGAGGATTTTGAAATTTTTATGAGAAGCATTAAAAAGTTACTTGCAAGTTAGGAGTATGACTAAAAAGAATAAGTTTCAAAAAGAAAGCAGGAATAACAACAAGGATAAAAAGAAAGAATATCTTTTGACTCTAAAGACAAAAAAGTGGATTAAGGCAATCACTGTTCTTTTAGTTTCAATAATCATAACCCTTTCGTTTTTTGATAAATCAGGAATAGCAGGCAAGGCGCTGGTTACTATTTTAAATCTTGTTTTTGGGGATTCAAAGATCACCGTAGTTACTATTATATTATCTCTATTTATAGGCGGGTTAATAATTTTAAAGTCTCATAAAAAGGTAAAGATTTTAGCAATATTTTTAGCGATTGTAATCTTGGTTGCCGGTATTGCTGGAATTTCGTCTAACCAAAACTTAAACCAACAACAAATTGGTCTTGTGGGCTGGGTAGCTAAACTAATGGTCAATTTTTTTGGATTATTGGTTACAAATATTGTTTCTTCGGCAGTTATTCTTATTGGTTTGTTTATATTCTTGCAGTTCGTCTGGCGCGATATTCCCAAAGATAAAAATCAGGCTCTATCCCCAGTTAAAAGCTCAGATTCCCCAAGCTTAAAAATTAAAGGTCTTGAAGATAAAATTACCGAAACTCCGCCACCTAAAATATCTCTCTTTAAAAGAAAAGAGGTTCCGGCAATTGCTGGTAAAAAACCAGTTGTGGTACCCGTTGCAACTATTAACAAAGGCAAATACTCTTTACCGCCAATTGACCTCTTAAGCAAAAATGAAACCGTTCCCACACCAGGAAACATTAAAGAAAACTCCCTAGTTATTAAAAAGACGTTAGAAAACTTTGGGATACCTGTTGAAATGGCAGAAGTCAACATTGGTCCGACCGTAACCCAATATGCTTTCAAACCGGCCGAAGGGGTAAAGCTGTCTAAAATTACAACTTTATCAAATAACTTAGCTTTGGCTCTGGCCGCCCATCCAATAAGAATTGAAGCCCCAATTCCAGGGAGGTCATTAGTGGGTATTGAGGTGCCAAACAAGGTTAGAGCCAATGTTGTTTTAAGGAGCTTGATTGAAAATTCAAATTACCAAAACTCTCCAGATAATTTGCTAGTGGCGCTTGGCAAGGATGTTTCGGGTAATTCCGTATATACTGATTTGTCTGAAATGCCTCACCTGCTTGTGGCCGGAGCCACGGGTACAGGTAAGACATTATTTTTAAACTCATTGATTTTAAGCTTTTTGTATAAAAACACTCCGGAATCTTTAAGAATGATTATGGTTGACCCAAAAAGAGTTGAATTCCAATGCTACAACGAAATTCCGCATTTGCTGTGTCCTGTAATTTATGACGCCACAAAAACAATGAATGTCTTGCAGTGGCTTACGAGAGAAATGGAAAGGAGATTTGAGGTTTTTTCTGAAGTCCCAACAAGAAATATCAAAACTTATAACCAAAATAAATCAGTAATTTCTTCCAATTCACAGCTTCCCTACATTGTTTTAGTGATTGATGAATTAGCCGACCTAATGGCGGCAAAAGGCAGGGAATTGGAGGCAGGAATAGTACGATTGGCCCAAATGGCCAGAGCCACCGGTATACACTTGGTTTTAGCCACCCAGAGACCGTCGGTTGAAGTAATCACAGGCTTAATAAAAGCAAATATTACTTCAAGAGTCACTTTCCAGGTTGCTTCACAGGTTGACTCAAGAACCGTATTGGATACAGCCGGGGCTGAAAAGCTTTTGGGATCTGGAGACATGCTTTTCTTGTCATCAAAAAGTTCCAAGGTTAGCAGAATACAATCGCCTTATATTTCAGAAAAGGAAGTTAAAAAAGTTTCTGATTGGGTGATAGAGCATGCCAAAACAATTGAAGAACCACAGTCTATGCTCGTTGAAAGCTTAAAAGAAACGCTTTTACAACAGCAATTGAGTGAAAAAGGGGGAGAGGTGTTTTTTGGAGACGATGATCCATTATTTGAAGATGTGAAAAGAATAGTTTTAGAAACTAAAAAAGCCTCGGCTTCATTTTTACAAAGAAGGTTGAGAATTGGCTATTCAAGAGCTGCCAGATTAATTGACATGCTTGAAGAAAAAGGCATTGTGGGGCCTGCCGATGGCGCGAAACCAAGAGAAGTATATGGAGGCTCCTTGGCAAGCTCGACTCAGTTGGCTGATATCAATGGAGATGTTTTAGACGGGTCCGAGGAAGCGCCAAAAGAAGGTGATTGGCAAAAAGTGTAATCATAAAACGTGAAACGTAAAATGTAAAACATAATAATTCATAAAAATGTTTCAGGTTTCATGTTTCAAGTTTCATTAAAATGGTAAAACACAAAAAGGAAACTTCGCCAGTTGGCGATAAGAAACATAATAAAGCCCTAGAATCTGCTGTTAATGAAATTAAGGAACGCTTTGGTGAGGGAGCCATCATGAAAATGAATGAGATAAGAGCTGTTAATGTGGACGTTATACCAACAGGGTCAATTGCCATGGACCAGGCATTAGGAGTTGGAGGAATGCCTCGTGGAAGGATAGTTGAAATTTATGGAGCCGAGAGTTCTGGCAAAACTACCCTATCGCTTCATGTGGTGGCCGAAGCCCAAAAAAAAGGCGGTGTTTGCGCTTTTATTGATGCAGAGCATGCAATGGATCCAGATTATGCAAAACGTATTGGAGTAAACACAGATGATTTGCTAATTTCACAACCGGATTCCGGAGAGCAAGCCTTGCAGATTGTTGAGACGTTGGTAAAAACAGGAAATGTAGATGTGATTGTAATTGACTCTGTGGCGGCATTAACGCCTCGCGTTGAAATTGAAGGAGAAATTGGCGACCAGCATATGGGTCTTCAGGCTAGGATGATGAGTCAAGCCATGAGAAAACTGTCTAGTATTATTGCTAAAACCAATACTATCGTAGTGTTCTTGAACCAGACAAGGATGAAAATAGGGCTAGTCTTTGGCAATCCCGAAACAACACCAGGGGGCATGGCATTAAAATTTTATGCATCTGTAAGGGTAAATTTAGCCAGAACCGCTCAAATAAAATCGGGTGATGAAATTATTGGCAACAGAGTAAAGGCAAAGGTGGTAAAAAATAAGGTGGCTGCTCCTTTTCGAGTTGCAGAATTTGATATTTACTATAACGAGGGGATTTCAAAGTCAGGAGATGCCTTGCGGGCCGGGCTTGCCTCAGGCATGATAAAGCAATCTGGAAGCTTTTTTACTTTTGAAGGTCAAAAAATAGGTCAGGGCACAGAAGCTGCAAAACAATACCTAAAAGAAAATCCAGCTGCAATGGAAAAGATAAAGGCCTCGGCGTTTCAGCAGTCTTAAAGGTCGTTATTATTAAAAAAGTTATCTATATCAATGAAAGAAAATAAGTTTTCTATAGAGGGGCAAGAACATAACAAAGAATTGGTCGATTCATTTTTTGAAGAGTTTTCTAAAATGTCGTCAGAAGAACAAGATAGAGTTTTGGGTCTTTTGAAAGAGAAAGCGGTAAGTAAGGGAAAAAACTATAAACCAGAGATTGAAGAGTTAGAGCAAAGATAAAAATATTTCATAATCAAAAAAACAGCCCGCAGGCTGTTTTTTCTTCTAGATTCTAGATACTAAATTCTAGATTCTCACCTCGGCATATACGGCATCATGCCCATCTGGCGGGCTGTCTTAATTGCTGCGGCAATTTTCCTTTGATGGTAGCTACAGAGCCCTGTTTTTTTTCTAGCTTTTATTTTGTAAAAACCAGAAACAAAACGCATCAACAATTGTGTGTTTTTATAATCTATATCGTTTATATTTTTTTGGCAAAAATAACAAGACATAAAGTCAATTTAAAGTTTATATCTCAAAATGCAAAATGATAATGTAAAATGAAAAATAGTTTTAAATAATTTTTAACTTTAAATTTTCACCTTGAGATTTGAATTTTGAATTTTGAATTAAAATGGGATGTCTTTCACGTCTATTTCATCAGTATTCTCTTTCGGTTCTTCAATATTCACAAATTTTGCAGGAGGCATGTTGTTTTCTTCAATTACAGGAATATCTTTATCTTCCGAAGCCTTGGCGAAAGAGGATTCGTTTTTGGTATACTGCCCACTACTGCCTAGGCCAGCTCCCTTCGGTCCTAGTTGCAGAGAATCAGCGATTATTTCTGTCCTATATTGCTTTATCCCTTGGGAATTCTGCCAGTTTCTTGTTTTAATTCTCCCTTCAATTAATACCAATGATCCCTTGTTTAAATACCTTGAAGAAATATCAGCCAACTTGCCAAAGCATACAATATTATGGAATTCCACATCCTGCTTTTTTTGGCCAGAAGCATCGGTGTAAAATCGGTTGGTTGCAATACCAAAAGAGGTAACCTGCTGTCCAGATGGTAATGCTCTTACTTCAGGGTCTCTTGTAACATTGCCTAAAACGAAGGCTTTATTTAGGTTCATAAATCTCTAATCAAACCCCAATCTTACTCTAATAGTCGCTAATACATATTCGAGATAATTAGCGAATAAATTAGAGATTGATTAGTGATTATTCATTTAGTAGTTCGTCTAATTTTTTGTCCAAATCAGCAAAATCAACTTTTTCTCCTTTCTTTTGGTCTTCTTTAGTTATTGGTTCCATTATAAAAGATTTTCTTTTTGTTTCAAATTCTTTAATAAGTGTAGGCCTTCTAGTTCTTCTTTCTTTAATCTCTTTAACTGGTTTTTTTATTGTAATAATGCTTCTTAAAATCTTGCCATTTTTGTCAGTATCGCTTTTAATTTCTTTTATTTTATTCTGTTCAATCTGAAAAACCACGGAATTAAAATATCCAGAACCTTGCTTTGAAATTGCATAAGACAAAGGCTGTGCTTCCATTTTTCCTGAGCGTAAAACAATCCCTTCTTTGTTTTGAATAAAAGATTCCACCTCATTTTTTACAACATCTGCCTCTTGTGAAGATATCTGTGATGAAATAATATAGGTTAGTTCGTAAGTGTTCATAATTTATTGCGATAAATTCCCTACGAATTACGAATTTTATCGAATTACGAAAAAGAATTATTATGTGCTATCATAGCAAAAAGTGCTTGAAAATTCAAGCCTTAAATGGGATAATTTGAAAATATGGAAATTAACAAGACAATTTTCAAATCCTACGATATAAGAGGTATTTATCCTGACCAGCTCAATGAAAATACTGTTTTTGAAATAGGTAGAGGCTTTGTAAAGCATACTGGAGCTAAAAAAATAGTAGTTGGCCATGATGCCAGGCTTTCGTCGCCAGAGTTATTTCGTAGTCTTGTAGAGGGAGTTATTTCCCAAGGAGCGGATGTTTACATCATAGGGCAGGTTCCTACTGAGTGCCTTTATTTTACTGTAGGAAATTATGATTTTGACGCAGGAATAATGGTAACAGCCAGCCATAACCCAAAGGAATACAATGGTTTTAAAGTTGTTAAGAAAGAAGAAAATTTTATCAAAATAATTCCAGGTAGAGATTTACTTCCATTCGTTGAACAGTCTCCTATTAACAAACCTGCCACGAAAGAGGGGAGAGTCTTTGAGAAAGATATTTTTGATGATTATTTTAAGCACATCCTTTCTTTTGTTGATTTGCAAAAAATCAGGCCATTTAAGGTAGTTATTGATGCGTCAAATGGAGTTATAGGAAACGTAATTTCAAAGATTAAAAATAAGTTGCCAATTGAAATTATTGAATTGAATTTTAAACCAGATGGAAATTTTCCCAACCATAGTCCTAATCCCCTCGATACTGGCGCTTCCCAACAAATTGCACAAAAAATAAAAGAAGAAAAAGCTAATTTCGGTTTCATGTTTGATGGCGACGGCGACAGGATATTTTTAGTTGATGAAAAAGGAGAATTGGTTTCAGCCGATATTGTATTGCTGCTTTTAGCAAAGCACTTTTTGCAGAAAAATTCCGGCGCAGGCATTGCCTATAACGCTATTTGCTCAAAAGCAGTTCCCGAATTTGTAAAAAAGTGGGGAGGAAACCCAATACGCACTCAAGTGGGCTTTGTTAATGTCAGAGATGCCCTAATAAAAAACAATGGTATCATGGGCGGAGAGTTGTCTGGACACTACTGTTTTAAAGATTATTTCTATATGGATTCAGGAATGATTACTTTTTTGATTTTGCTGCAGATTATATCAAAAGATGCCAGAAAAGTTTCAGAAATTGTCAAAGAACTTTCGCCATATTTTAAATCAGCTGAATTAAATTTTGAAATTGATGATAAGGAAACGGTTTTAGGGAAAGTAAAAGAAAAATACTCAGATGGCAAGCAGGATTTTTTAGATGGGGTAACGGTGGAATACAAGGACTGGTGGTTCAACGTAAGGCCATCAAACACCGAGCCACTGTTGAGATTAACTATTGAGACAGATACAAAAGATATGTTAGAATTAAAAAAGAAAGAGTTGAGCCAATTTATAAATAGTTAGTATTATAAAATTATGATTATTGAGGAGATTAAAAAAAAGGTAGCGCCAATTTTAAAGGAATCTGGAGTTGAATATGCAGGTGTTTTTGGCAGTGCTGCTAGAGGTGAAGATACTCCCGAGAGCGATATAGATATTATAGTTTCAGTCAAAAAACCGATAAGCGTTTATCAATTTATTGCCTTAAAATACAAATTAGAAGAAATTTTAGGGAAAAAAGTTGACTTAGTTTCTAAGAATTCAATAAATAAATATGTTAAGCCGTATATAGAGAAAGATATTGTTGATATTTATGAAGGACAATAATATTTACTTAAAGAATATTCTTGATAAGACTGCAGAAGCTATTGCATACTGTAAAAATATGACAATGGAGGATTTTATTAAAGATGAAAAAACACAAAGCGCAGTTATTTTAAAATTAATAATTATTGGTGAAGAGGCTAAAAAGTTGCCATGTGATAATCTTTAACTAGCCCATTCACAAAAAGGAGAAAAACATACCAGAAGGTGAACCGAAATTTGAAGAGGAAAAAGATATGAAGGAACAAAGAGTGACTGGTTTAAATACTGATTCTGAGAGCATGAGGAAGATTACTGAAGAGATGGGTCTGCAAGTTGAATTTGAATTAAAAACCAAAAAACCAGAAAAGAATAAATTCTCCACCACATTCTACCCAGATAAAGTTGATGCTATTTTTCAAGGTACGGATGATCAAGCAAAAGAGTTTGAAGATAGGCTAAAAAAAATTACAGAAGAAAAAAGCGAACACTGGAGAAGAATCTTTAAAAAAGGAATATAGGTTAGTTTAAAACAAAAACAGCCCTCTCGGCTGTTTTTTACTACACCCTATACCCTAAATCCTATACCCTAATTGAGTCCCATCTTGCTTCGTACTTCCTGCATGGTTGTTTGGGCAATGGTAGCAGCTCTATTTTTACCCTGATTTAGTATCTCTTGAACGTAGACTTCTCTTGAGAGAAGCTCTTTTTGTTTTCTTCGGAAGGGTTCTAAATAATTAACAAGAACTTGGGCTAGAGATTTTTTAAAGTCTGCGTAAGATTTTTTTGTGAATTGTTTTTCAAGTTCTTTTGTTGATTTGCCATTGAGCAGGCTGTAAATTATCAAAAGGTTTGAGATGCCGGGTTTTTTAGTAATGTTATACCTAACATCTTTGCCAGAGTCGGTAGTCGCTACCTGTATTTTTTTGGTGATATCTTCGGGGGAGTCAAAAAGCGATATATAGCTTCTCTTGTCATCTGATTTAGACATTTTCTTTTTTGGGTCTTGCAGACTCATTATCTTTGCTCCTTCTTTTGGCATTAACGCTTTCGGCTCTTTAAAAACTTCTCCAAATTTTTGATTGAATTTTCTGGCTAATGTTCTTATCAACTCAACGTGTTGCTCTTGGTCTTTGCCCACTGGTACCGCTTCTGCCTTATAAAGAAGCACATCTGCTGCCATTAAAATAGGGTAGGTTAAGAGGCCTGCATTGATATTATCTTTATTTTTTTTAGCTTTATCTTTGTACTGAGTCATTCTCTCTAACTCTCCTACTGGACATATAGTATTCAACAACCAAGCAAGTTCTGTAAGTTCCTTTACCTGAGACTGAACAAACAAAATTGACTTATCTGGATCAATTCCAGCCGCTATATAGGCCATCGTTTTTTCCATTATTTTACCGTGCAGCTCTTTTGGGTCATAAGGAACAGTTAAAGAATGTAAGTCAGCAATAAAAAACAGGCATTCGTTATTTTCTTGAAGTTCTACCCACTGCTTAATGGCTCCTAAATAGTTTCCAATATGAATTTGTCCTGTTGGCTGAATGCCAGACACAACTCGCATGGCTCGTTGTAAAATCAAAAATCAAAATGCCTGCCCGAAATGCTTCGCATTAAAGAAGCAGGCGGGCAAAAATCAAAATTTTGGTATGCGCTTTCGGCGCAATAATTTTTAATCTGTATTTTTGATATTTGATATTTAATTTTTTATTTTAGCTCAAACTTCTATTACTACTGGCAATATCATCGGCCTTCTTGATGTTTTTGAGTGCAAAAAATTACCAATTTTATTTCTTATTTCATCTTTGACATAAGACCAGTTTACCGGAAGCCCGTGACCTGCTGTTTTATCAACTATCTCAATAACTTTTTTTCTGGTTTGGCGTAATAAGTCTTTTGACTCTCTCAAATAAACAAACCCCCTTGAAATAATATCTGGAGAATTTTTTACTTTTCCGGTTTTACTGTCGACAATTGCAACAATGACAAACATTCCATCTTCAGCTAACATTTGACGATCTCTTAACACTATCTCACCAACATCCCCGACGCCAAGTCCGTCAACAAAGATATAATTTGAAGGAACTTTTTCTGGGAGAATTTCTGCCTTGATTTGGTCCACTCTGTTAAATAACTCGCCTTTGGCAAGTTGCCGCGAAGCGGCATTTAACAGGGTAAATTTTATTACAGATCCGTTGTCTGGAACAAAAACCTTGTCTTTTTGGTACCCCAATCCATAGGCTATTTTGGCTGCTTCTTTCAAAAAGTAGTGGTTTCCATAGACGGGGATAAAATAATCTGCTCTTATTTCTTTTATCATTTGCACAATGCCTTGTCGGTTGCTGTGCCCTGACGCGTGCACATCAATGATCTCAGAGTGATAAACGTTATCAGAAAGACGGTAAAGGTTGTCTTTTAGCCGTTGCACCGTTCTTTCGTTTCCCGGAATTACAGAGGAAGAAAATATGACAGTATCTTCTTTTTTCAGCTTAATATGCCTGTGGTTTCCTGCCACAATTCTTGGCAAGGCAGACATCTCTTCTCCTTGGCCCCCTGTGCATATGATAATAACTTTGTTGTCTGGGTAATCTTTTGCCTTGTCTATGGTAATAATTACGCCTTTTGGAATTTTAATATAACCTAAGCGCTGCGCTAATTCAATATTAAGCTTCATAGAAAAGCCGTCTAATGCAACTTTACGGTTGGTTCTGTTAGCAAACTCTAATATCTCTTTTATCCTTAATATCTGGGAAGAAAATGTGGCAATAATAGTTCGTCCTGGAGCCTGGCTGATGAGCTTGTAGAGGTTTTCCAGCATCTCTTTTTCTGTAACGGGTGTTTCTGTCTTTAACGATCCCAGGGATTCTAACATTAAAATAGTAGGCCTTCTTAGTTTTGCTAGATGGTGATAGTCAATAACTTCTCTTCCAATAGGTCCCCTTTCAATCGTCCAATCGCCGGGATGAATAACAGTTGCAACAGCAGTTTCTAAAATAACTCCGACGGCATCCATTATAGTATGATCAATTTGGAAAAACTTTAAAGTAAAGGCCCCAAGCTTGTATGCTTCTTTAATGTCTTTAATATAAATAGTTTTTAATTTTTTTGAGCTGTTTCTGTCAAAATCTTCCTGGCGGTGCTTTACCATTTCCAATGTTAGAGGCCTACCGATAATCTGCGGGTTCCCCAGTTTTTTCAGCAAAATTGGGGCAGCTCCAATGTGGTCTAAGTGTCCATGTGAAAATATAACTGCCTTAATTCTTTTTTCTTTTCCTTTCAGGTATTCTATGTTGGGGATGACATAGTCAATCCCAGGCATGTCTTCTTCTGGGAATTGTATTCCCATGTCTAAAATGACAATATCTTTTCCATACTCAAAAACAGTCATGTTGCGCCCAACTTCTTCGCATCCCCCAAGAGGGATGATCCTTAAAGAGTTTTCACTTGTGTTAGAAGACCTTATTGGTCTTTGCAGGTTTCTTTTTATTGTTTGTCTAAACATAGTTTACATGATTTAAGATTTACGATTTATGATTTAAGAATAAATTTTAAATTACTCTAAAGTTTTTAAATAATTCTTTCCAGAATAAAAATGCAATTATTGGAAATGCCAATGCAGTAATTAATCCTGGATAATAATTTCTTATCATGAAAGCTTCTATGATATGATGTATTTCAAAAATATAGAATAATCCGGGGACAATCATTACCCATAACAACCATCGTTCTTTTGCAATAAGAATGAAGGAAGTTACAAGTAATAAAGATGTCATAATTTGAAAAAGTAAAAATACAGCTTGTGGATTAGGCATTTTATCAAAAGTTTGAAATACAAACTTAGAAAGGGGATTTATGTTATAGAAACCAGTAAGATATTCTTCTATTCCGTGAACTATAAAAATTGGCACAGAAATCGCAAAAATATTCTTTAACTTTTTATAGACCATCATTAATACTATTTTATCTTGTGCCGCGGGTGGGACTCGAACCCACAAGACCTTGCGATCGTAGCGTCCTGAACGCTATGCGGTTTCCAATTTCGCCACCGCGGCACGTTTTATTTTGCCTTGTCCCGTAGTGAAATTTTTTTAAAATTTCTACTACTGGGGTTTCAAAAACTCTAAATTTTCAGGGATAGATTTTAGTGGTTCTTCAAAGCGTAGCTCTGGAACTGACTTGTAGTTTGGATTTTTAACCCAATTTGTCCCGCCATCGGCGGTGGCCAAATAGTAATAGCAAGCACCTTGGTTTCTTTCAAAAGGTTCAAAATTACCTTTGTCATTTTCTGCAACCCAGTTTGCAGTTTTTAATTCCTTGTCAGATGGATTTACAGTAACATGCCCATAACCGGCAGGAATTATAATCACATCTCCTTTTTTTGCTTTTACAGCAAAGACATCTTCAATTTTGTTCTCATCTCCTTTTTGTGCGAAATAAATTCCCTCTCCTTCTAACACTATATAAACTTCTCCATAAAAACCGGCATGTATGTGTCCCTTTGTTTTTACAAATTCTACTCCAAGCATCTTTGGAGGAATAATCGTGATATCGTATCGCAAACCATTTTCAATCTTAAGTTTTCGATACATGTAATACAAGTCTACATTTTCAGATGTTTTTCCGCCCGAGGCGGATCCGCCTACGGCGGAAAACCACTCTTTGTCATATACTACTTTTTCTAATTCATCTAGGCGACGAACATCTGGAGTTAAATTTTTTAAATCAAAGTCCATAATTCATCAGCGAATTTACAAATACGTTTCGTTATTCGTAAATTCGTAATAAATTCGTTCATTCGTTGATTACTCCCAGACCCTTCGGGTCTTCAAATACCAATTTGAAATATTGGAGAATCTTTTAGCGGGATCGATTATTTTTCCCTGCCTGCCGTCAGGCAGGTTTGTGTTAATTCCTTTTATTTCTTCTGAAACCCAGTAAACGTATTCAGGATTGTATAAAAATAGGGCAGGGGCGTCGTTAAGAATTATATCTTGAAGACCCTCATACTTTTGCTGTTTTATCGAAGAATCTAACGTCTCTCTTGCTTCTTTTAGTAACTTATCAGCATTTTTATTTTCGTATGAAGAAAGATTTAGTCCCGGATCAACTTTTTGAGAAGAATGCCAAAATGGATACAAATCAGGTTCTGCCCCTAGTGCCTCGCCATAAAGTAAAGCATCATAAAATCTCATCTTTATTATTGGTTTTAACTCTGTAATAGATACAGCGTTTATGTTAACCATTACTCCTACACCTTTCCAGTAATCTTTTAAAAGATTGGCAACTTTAATTAATTGGGGCTGGTCAACTGTAGTTAAAGTAAATTTTAATATCTGTGAATTAGGGAGTTGAGTAAAGCAAAGCTCATTTAATTTTTTTCTTGTTGATACTCCAGTTTCTCCTGTTGGTTTTAAATTAGACAGGTATTTTTTTTGGAATTCGGTTACAGCATCTTCTGTTATTTTTGTATATGTTCCACTAGTTTCTCCTTGTAATATGTTTTTAAAATTCTCATCAAGTTTTGCTAGGCAGCTTTGAAGTTGGGTTACTTCTGTACCCTTAGATCCTATTTTAAGATAACTTTTAAATTGGAATGCTTGCTGCTTAGCAAGAGGTTTTTCCCGCAGCCCTGAGCCTTTGTCTTTGAAACCTGTTTTATTTAAAAGGTTGCTAGCTTTATCGATATCGAAGTCATAAATATTAGTTGGCTGTTTATAGTTAAAAAAATCTGGTAAAATTGGGGAGTCAACTTTTATAACGTTGCTTTTTGTTTCATCGTTAACTTTCTTTACTAATTCGTCTTTATTTACAGCATATATCATTCCTTTCCTCATATTAACATCTGAAAAAATAGACGATTTTTGGTTGTTAAAGAATACGGCAAAATACCTTGGCATTTGGAATGATATAATGGAAAATGTATCATCTGCTGACCAACTCAGCCTGATTTCCTTTTGGGCTTCTGCTTGGTTATTATCTAAAGAAGCCAAGGTAAATCCGTTAATTCGCCTTTCATTAACGGCTTTTATTAAATTCTCTTTGCTTTCAAAAAACTGGAAAGATAAATTTTCAATATATGATGGCTGGCTATAATATCTGCGGTTTGATTTTAAATCTATTGTTTTTATAAACCCTGCTGTTTGTTTAATATCCAAAAATTTAAAGGGGCCTGATCCTATAGGTTGCAGGTTGTAGGGAGAGAGCGTAAAATTTTCGGGAGATATATTTTCCCATATATGCTCTGGAATTATTTTTACCGTTAAATTTTCAAGAAAGGAATTATAGTGGGCTTTTAAAATAAACCTTACTGACTTGCTGGAAACTTTTTGTGCTTCAACATCTATCCAGTTTGCTCTCAAGGGGCTTTTGTAGTCTGAATTTTGTATTGTTTTTATTGTAAATATTATATCGTCTGCAGTTAACTCTCTCCTATCATGCCAAAAAATTTTATCTTTTAACTGAAAGTCATATACCTTACTATCGTTTGAAACTTCGTAGCTCTTAGCCAAATCTTTTACTATTTTACCTTGATTATCATAAGTCATCAATCCAGAAAAAATTAAGTCTGTAAGAGCTCTGTCAACGTCATTGGTTTCACTATATATTGGGTTAATCAGCCTCGGCTGACCTACTATTCCTTCAATATAACTTCCTCCAAAAGCCGGCGCTACTTTTGTAGAACTTAAGTAGGAATTAGTTACTAAAAAAGCAAGAGAACAAAAAGCCAATAAAAAAAACACTGAAAATATTCTTTTTTCTTTTTTTGTAAGTACTTTAAAAATTTGTTTCCACTGGCCAAGGCTCGGTAATTTTCTCATTAAATCGAGTTCAAATAATTCCGCGTAGTTCTGAGGAGACAGCCTTGCTTTCAGCAAGAGCTGAACTCCCGCCGTTAAATTCCGCGATTTTCCGCGGAATCACGCAGAAGCTTACGCAGAATAACGCGGAAAATGTAAGAGATAAGTATTAGAGCGCAGGATTCGAACTATCATCAGATTGAGAATCTCAAAAATGAGATAATTTCACAGGATTTTTGAGTCGACATGCCCCCAGCGCATCGTCAA
>ERZ1292623.1275-Hain-H51-01um-R1-1275-length-24538-cov-6_pt1 | contig 24538 bp, 23 predicted proteins | sample MGYA00564398_ERZ1292623 | MGnify/ENA primary metagenome ERZ1292623 (study PRJEB36523, sample SAMEA6512633) | groundwater metagenome | collected 2019-01-07 | study: AquaDiva: Metagenomics assemblies of 32 groundwater samples | reverse complement strand
CCGTTCCACACCACGGTACCTGCGGTTCGTAAAATTTCGGCGTAGAGCTCAACGGTTTCGGGGCCAATATCCAAAATTATTTGGTCATCCGGAACATTGGCTACGGCCACGGTACTGGTAGGAATTCCCTGTTGGGGTTTTGTCGCCATCACCACGTCAATGGGTACCCGAAGCTTGTTTGCGGTAAGCGAGAGGTCTTGCACGTCAGCCACCATATTTTCTTCGATGAGTGACTTCCCTACCGCAACGCCTTGGGCTTTGAGTATGGTGTTCGCCAATGCCCCGCCAAGCAGGACGTAGTCGCAGTGCTCCAACAACGTTCGGATAACCGGCAGCTTCGTCGAAATTTTTGCGCCGCCAATAATGGCTACGAGTGGGCGCTTCGGCGCTTCCATTATCCCGCCCAGAAAACGTACTTCTGTTTGTAGCTGCAAACCCGCAGCCGAGGGTAGGAGCGTTGGGAGCGTGGAAACCGAAGCCGCTGCCCGGTGCGAGACGGAAAACGCTTCCTGCACTACTGCATCGCCGAGTTTCGCGAGACTAGCAGCAAACGCAGGATCGTTTGCTTGCTCACCGGAGTGGAAGCGGAGATTTTCAAACAGGGTCATGTCTCCCGGCCGGATTTTCTTGCTCCGTTCAATAGCCTCGGGTGTACCGGGAATTTCGCTGGCAAACTGTACGTTCGGCAGTTGCTCGGCCAGGTACTCGAATACCTGCTGCAGACTCAAGTGCTTGTCGTGCGCATTGTTGGGCTTGCCCAGGTGTGTGAGCAGGACAATCCGGCAATTCTGCTTGCGGAGGTAGTGCAGGGTCGGTAACGCGGCATCTATACGTGTTGCATCGCACACCTTGCCATCACGGCACGGCACGTTAAAATCCACGCGCACAATTACTTGCTTACCCGCAACATCGAGATCCTGCATTTTGCGCAGTTCCATGCGGATATTATAGCATAAAAATGCACATACTCATAGAGTAAGCTCACACTTTTTCAAACAAAAAAAGGGGCGCGGTGAGGGTGTAGCGGCGGGTATGGGTTAAGGTTCGAGGTTCGTGGCCGGCTAACCACGTACCCTCATCACGCTACTATACTCGCCGCCACACCACGCACCTTTGCCCTCCAAGCCTACTCCTCCTTCGCTCCGATGGGCGTACCGAGCTTCCCCTCCTGCCGCCACCGCTGGGCAAGTTGCGAGGCTTTCATGAGCGAATCAAACGACTCTCCCCCATCGCCCCACGCGCCTTGCAGAATTTCAAAGGTCATAGTGCCTTGCTGCACGTAGTAGTTGTTCAGGTCAGTCACTTCCAATTCTCCACGGGCCGAGGGTTTGAGGGTCTTTACGACGTTGAACACTTCACCATCAAACATATACACGCCGATAACCGCCAAGTCGCTCTTCGGCGCTTGCGGCTTTTCTACAATACTTACAATTTTTTCACCCTGTACCTCGGCAATACCAAACGACTTTGGGTTGTCCACGGACTTTAAAAATATTTTGGCGCCTTTGGGTTGGCTATCGAAATCCTGTACGGCTTTGGCAATGCTGTCTTCTAAAATGTTATCCCCAAGGATGACCACAACTTTCTCACCGTCTGCAAAGTCTTCGGCTAGGCCAAGTGCCTGAGCAATGCCGCCGGGTTTTTCCTGCACACCGTACGAGAGCCGCACGCCGAACGCACTGCCATCACCGAGCAGTTCCAAAAAGCCGCCGGCGTGGCCTTTGCCCGAAACAATCATAATGTCCGTAATGCCTGCCTCCTGCAGCTTTTGCAAAGGGAAGTAAATCATGGGCCGGTCGTACACCGGCAGCAAGTGCTTGTTGGTAACGCGCGTAAGCGGGAAGAGGCGTGAGCCCGTGCCGCCAGCGAGAATAATGCCTTTCATAGGGATGAAATTTAATGTCTTCGTTCAACACATACAGTATCTAACATTTCAATACTAATCGTCAATTTCTTACTCAATACTAACATTATGTTACTTAGCAATATTTAATAAAGGAACCTGACTACATATAGCAATCAGGTTATTAGATGAATATAAACATTATTGATCTGCATTCTTCTTACAAATTGCAATAAGACTACTACCACCCCTGTATGCCAACTCAGGGTAAAGACAGAGCCTCTTTTCAACCTTCAGCAACATCGCCCTGTTGTAGGCATTCGTTAGTTGTTGATCCAAAGTTTCTTTTTGGAGCAATTTTGTATCTTGCGGAGAAGGATACGCTGTTACCGGGAAACCTAAAACGGTAACCTCGTTGAATCCAGCACTCATAAGCACAGCATGCAACTCATTGGGTGTATAGCAGAACATCTCGGGCATGTCCGATTTGAACTTAACACTCCCATCACCGAGCACTCGGAGCGCTTCGGTTTCATCACGAAATCGTCTCGTGAAATTGAAGGCGTGGTACTTGTTCATCGCCATTATGAATGCAAGACCGCCTTCTTCAAGATGCAGAAAAAGATTCCGAAGGATACGCTCGGTATTCCTCCCCAAGCCGATGACGTTGTGCATGCAGAGAATTAAATTACTCCGCTCGGATGGAAAGTCACTAGTAACTTCCAAATCCCCCTCGACAATCCTGGTCGCATTACCGTGCAGTCGGATGATCTTTGCGTACGCAACTTTGAGCATATTTGCGTTCATGTCAAAGAGCGTGCCGCAAGTTCGAGGGTTCATACGGAGAACCCACGCAGACCAGTTACCCGTTCCTGCACCAGCATCGAAAAGTCGAATTTCCTGGGTTTCAGAAAAATGCTCAACGATGAATTTCCGCAGAATGAACTTGAGGATTTCATGGGTAAAGGACCAGTACGGATTCTCAAGATCGCTGTCGTAGTCTTTGCAGGCTTCATCGAAGAAGCTGCGGACATCCCCGTAAGTACTTCTTTCGAATTTACCTGCGGGGGCACTCCTTAAGAAGATCTTCATTTGTTCATCAAGCAAACTTTTTTCACGGGTGGCAATACCAGCGATGTCCACCGATTGCTTGAGAGACGTTGCATTTGCGTGGAGAATACGCCAGATTTCTTCTGGGGTACACAGCAAATTTTTATGGTTATCCGATTCCGACCTCAATGATCACCTCCTATCGTCAACGTATTGTTAAAGTTCTTAATACAGCTTCAATTTCATTGATTTATGGCTTCAGAATACCTTATCACAAAGAATTACGATGTAAAGCAGATATTGAACTTGAGCGTCTGTGAAATTTTGTAATCGTCAATTCAGTGCTACACTACGTAGGTATTATGTCCTACATCAAGCCAAAAAGATTAGTGCGTGGCGATACAGTGGCAGTGTTGTCGCCGTCCTGGGGAGGGCCTCATGCATACCCACATGTCTATGAGAATGGACTAAAAGTACTCAATGAATGGGGTTTGAAAGTTAAGGAATTTCCAACGACGAGAGCAAGCGCCGACTTTCTACAACGCAACCCCCAAGCCCGGGCAGAAGATATCAACAACGCTTTTTCGGATGAGAGTGTTAAAGCAATTTTCACTTCAATTGGCGGCACTGATTCGGTACAAATTCTGCCTTTCCTCAATAAAAAAAGTATTGCTGAAAATCCAAAAATCTTTTGTGGATTTTCTGACACTTCGACAGTCCATACGTATTGCAATACTTTAGGGTTAACCACTTTTTACGGCCCCTCAATTATGGCTGGCTTTTCGCAAATGGAAAGTTTGCCAGCACGCTACAAGGAACATGTCCACGATATTCTCTTTGAGCCTAAGGCTGCCCTAGAGTACAAACCTTACAGCGAATACTGCGATGGGTACCCAGACTGGGGGACCAAAGCAAATGCGGGCAAAGTGAACGAACTGAAAAAGAACGCTGGGTGGAAATGGCTGCAAGGGAATGACGTCGTGCAGGGTGAGCTCTTTGGCGGCTGCATGCCGGTTTTAGAGAAAATGAAGAAAACTGAATACTGGCCCACGACAAGCTTTTGGAAGAACAAGCTATTCTTTCTGGAAATCTCAGAGAATAAGCCCTCAATGCAACTGATCGAGGAGGTATTACGGGATTACGTCAAATTGCGGGTATTCCATGGTATCCGTGGCTTCATTTTTGCACGAGCACGAGGGTTTACCGACGACGAGAAATTGCGGCTTGGGGAAATGATACTCACCATTGTGGCACGAGAATGTGGGAGGCCGGACGTACCGATTATCGCAAATTTTGATATTGGGCACACAGATCCGCAACTCATTTTACCACTTGGGGTGTTAGCGGAGTTGGATTGTTTGCAAAGGAGAGTACGCTTAGTCGAGCCCTGGCTGGAATAGAAGCGAGCAAACATTACGAGTTTGTAAAAATAAAAAGCCTGAGCGCAAAGAGCGACCAGGCTTAGTAACATTCTTCTCCTTTTCAAAAACCGTAGAAGTTTTTTGCGTTGTCGTGGAATATCTGCTGCTTCGCCAACTCCTGTGCAGCAACCAAGATGCCGGTCATGATACCGAATGCGATTCCTATCCATATTGCAGTTTTATACATCATAAAGTGTGGGTAATAATGATTTGGGCTAGGGCTACTTTGTAGAAAGTAACCTGTGTTGGCAGAATGTACGAATTCATGCGCATAAACTAACCATGGTGCTCAGCAAATCATGTATAGAGAAACCGAACGATTCGAAAATACTTCTCAGTTGATTCTTTTACAACAACAGCGATGCGCTCGAGCGTTATACCGCGAACATGCTGAAAATTCTGCACAACGCATTGGTAGAGGTCTTTTTGGGTGCTGGGTGCAAAGTTCGAAATGATCGAAAGATGTGGAATGAATGCACTAAATATGTATGGGCTAAAGAAGATTTTTATCTTCAGTCTTTGAAAGAAAGAGAAGTTATCGATTACGTCTGAGTACTGCGATTGGCTCCCTAGTCTCTGTACGAAAAATACGAGCAGCGAGTGAAGTAGTAGGATCCTGGGCGATAAATTGAATTGCATCGCTAACGTTCTTGAATGCGGCATTTGTTGAATTCCTTTCTGCGAAAGAACAATGTGTTTGAACAGTGGGCAATGGAATATCCTTTCCGCTCTTTCCATTGCTCGATTCAATTGACCGTCCTCTATTGAGACTACATCCGTGAGGGTAATGTGGAAGCCGTACTGCGCCGATTGCTCATTCAATGTTTTCATAATGCGAATACGCTCATCACTTGAAGTTTCTGTAGTGGCATTCTTTATGATGTCATACCCAATAATTTGCGTTCCAATTCTATACAGGGACGTATCGCTTGGAATGTAATACAGTGCAAATTGTTTCATCGTGATAGCTAATCCAATTTGTACTCTGCGAGTAACTGGATATTACTTTTCGACAACACAAAATCGGTAAGGACAAGCTCAATTGTATCAAAGCGTATAGCACCAAACCGAACCTCACGCAGATTTTCGAGTACCTTGTACATCTTTTCAAGCGCACCGTTCGACGTATCTGTAACCCTCATGATGTTCATGTGAATCGGTGCTCTATTCGCGTAGACTATTGGTTGCTCCCCTGCACGGAGAAGGTACTCAATGACCGTAGTGCGTAATTGTGTCCAACAGTTGTCGTACGGGAACCCTTGTAGGAATACTTGATTCCCAATGAGTCCAACGCCTTGAAAACAAACCTCTACGCCATTCTGGTTGAGAAGTGCCTGCTGGCAAATGTTTTTTATTTTCTCTCTTCGTACAATGGAGAAGGCTTGGGGTAACGCTGCTCTTGGTGTGCAGCCCACCAGTGATATGTGGAGCGACTCATTGGGGTACCAGAACTGTCCACGTGCAGCCTCAACCAATCCAGGGAGCTGCGTGGCGACGTTCTGTAAGAAAACCTTCGAGTTTGGTTGAGAAGCTACCCGGGAAAGTGTTGACAAACAGTAATCAACCGGATCAGTTGTCCCATCGCGCATACGTGCTGGAACAATTTCGCCGGCAACTATTTTAGGTTCTGACTCCCGCCATAACGTATCAAAGTATTCCTGGGCAATCGTTTTCACATCGTTCATAGTGTTTTGATCGACCGACGTGTGAGTTCATGGCTGAGCGTAAGCAGAGCGCTCACCTGTTGAGCTAACTGATACTTCTTTGCGTTCTCATAGCCTTTCTCCCGATACTGCAGCAGGATAGCCCGTTCTCGATCAATGTTTTCAATGATACGAGCAAGCGTGTCAGGTAAATTGTCGTTGATACAAATCGCACTATCGCCAAGGACATTCTGTATTCCTCCACCCTTCCCGTAAATGACGACGAGGCCACTTGCCTGTGCTTCAATTGCCGTCAGGGAGAATGCTTCAAGGTACCTCGATGGAATGAGTATACAGTCATACTGCGAAAAAGTATCAAGTAATTCATGTCGTGCTATCTGATCATAGAATTGCACACGATCTTCCAGGTGATGCTCGGCTAAAATGTGCTTGAGTTTCGACATGTAGTCTTGCTCATCTGCCCTTCCAAAAATATCAAGAGTGGCCGGACAGTGGAGGTGCGCTATTGCTTCGACGGCAATGTCAGCACCTTTGTAGTGGTTCAAACGACCGGCGTACAGCAGCCGGAGTATTCGCTCAGGTTTGTGAGGGTTATGCATAGCGAAAGCTTCGACCGGTAAACCATGGGGAATGATCGAGTACGGTACTGCCTTACCGTAGACGGAGAGGAAGTCTCGGGCCATGTTCTCAGTTGGAAAAACTATATGATCTGCCCTATCAGTAATCTGTACCAGGTTGTCCTGAAAATATGCAGACTGCAAGGCTGCTTGCGCGTCTGTCCCATGACAAATGCCTAATTTCGGTAGACTAGAAGCTTCCTCGACGAACGCTCGGGATAAACCGTAGTTGAGGTGCTGTAAATGGACAATATCGGGTTTGTACTGCAGCAGTATATCCCTAACTTCATGACGCAGTTGTTCTAGGTACCGAGGGTAAAGTGTAGGATCTTGTACCTTTGCAGTTCGTAGGAAATGAACGTTCGCCATAGTCCACCACTGCTCTGTGGTAGACGGCATCGCGAGGAAAAGCGCTTCGTCACCATCTGGTAAGTTGCTGTACCAATCGTTGCAGATAATTGGACTCCCGCCAAAAGGATTCAAAGGGATATCAATACCAGTAAGAATCTTCATGGAGAAAAGTCCTTATACACCTTGGAGGCCTGAGGACCTTTCCCATTCTGGTACTTCCCATCATAGAGTACGACTTTCCCGAGGGTCTTCCAGAAGGTCACTTGACCGATCCGCATGTTGGGGTAGATGCGGACTGGTTGCACCGCGTGGAGCATTAACGTGTACTGACCAAAGTATCCAATGTCTACAAGGTCGGCAGTGATATGGATGAAGAGTCCAACCCTCCCTGTTGAAGACTTCCCGCGGAGAATCGGCACGTACTTCTTGCTCCCGACGCGCTCAATTGTATGCCCTAAGTAGAGCACATTCGGCTGAAGGGTATAGCCAGATTCCGGAATCTTGATCTCTTGAGTTTCGTTATTCAGTTTCGAATCGAGATCAGCATTCTTGTACACGAATAACTTGCTGCCGATTCGAAAATCGTACGAATTTGGATTCAACTGATCCACAGTGAATGGGGTTATAGAAATATCCCCTTTCAGCACTTCCTCGTGAATTTTTGGGCCTGTTAAAATCATACTCTAAACGAACTTACTGACGATTGCGGGTTGCGGCAGAGAGTAGCCAGAATAGTTGTTCTGGATTTCCTGGTACCGCTCTTGCAGGAGCTCAAGTCCTTCTGGTTTCCAGAATGAAACCTGGCCAATCTTCATGAAGGGGTACACGCGAAGTGGCTGGACACACGTAAGCTCTAACGTCCAGTGGTGGTTTGTCCCAAGGTGCCCGAGGTCAGCGGTAATTTGCAAAAAGAGCCCTAAACGACCAAGGGATGAACGACCAATGAGGCTAGGGACAAATTGACGGCTGCCAATTTTTTCGTAGGTTGAACCAAGGTACATCCTTCCTGGCATAAGGGTGTATCCATCTGGCGGAATAGTGATTGATCGTGTTCTATACTGCTCCCTTGTATCAATTGCTGCATCGAGTACCTCAAGGAGTTCGTCCCCCAATCGGTAGTTGTAGCTATTCGGATTCACGAACGCATCAAAGAACGGCTCAAGCGAGATGTTTCCCCTTTGAACGTTCTCCGTGATTTCAGACCCAGTGAGTATCATGAAGCAAGGCTAGCACGCCATTTGAGGTGTTTTAGGTCAAGTTATCCACGACAAAACAGCGCCGTCGCGACGGCGGTACTTTTCAATAAACCAATGTTTACATCTTTTTTCCCACGCGCGCAGTACCCGCTGGTTCAAACTTCGCATCTACCGGCTTTATCGGCAGTGTAAACTGGAAGCAGCTCCCCTTCCCCACGCCGTCGCTCTCCACCCAAATCTTCCCGCCGTGCACTTCAACTATCCTGCGGGCAATGTAAAGTCCTAAGCCCGACCCGTCCGGGTTCACCTGAGCAATGCCGTAGCCGCGGACGAACTTGTTGAACAGGTTCTTCGCCTCTTTCGGGTCCAGACCCCGGCCCGTGTCCGTGACGCGGACGTGCACCTGGTCAGCTTCCACATCGGTGGTAATGGTTATACTCCCCTTCTCCGTGTACTTAATTGCGTTGTCGACCAGGTTTTGAATAACGTCGGTAATTTTTTGGTCTATCAGCAGCACCGGCAACGGCTGCTTGGGCCGGGCGTACTTGAGTTTGAGTTTCTTGTTGCTGGCGGATTTCTGCAGCACGCTCACTACTTTGTCCGCAATTTCCTCCAGGTGTTGGGGCAGCTTGTCCAAGGTGAGCTTGCCGCTCTCAATCTTGGTTACGTCCAAGAACACGTTTATCAACTGGATCATGCGCTGACTCTCATCCAAAAGCTTTTGCAAAATGCCTTGCAGGTCTTTATCCACTTTGCCAAAGTCCCCACCGACGATCATGGAGAGGTAGCCCATTATGCCGGTCATGGGTGTGCGCAGCTGGTGGCTGGCAATCGAAACGAATTCGCTCTTAGCCTGGTCCAGCTCTTTCAAGTGCTCGTTGACTTCGGCTAGCTCGCGGTTGCTGCCTTCTAAGCGGCGCACCAGCTCGATGTTGCGGTACACCACTCCGGTCTGGTTGGCCATGGCTTGCATCATGTCGTGCTCGGTGCGGTTTATCTGGTGCGGCTCTTTGGCAATCATGAAGTCTATGCACCCCACCACTTCGTTCTCGGTGAAGATCGGTACGGAGACAATGGTCTTAATCCCGCCGAGTTTCTGGATAGCCCCGCAGACTATGGCCGGCACGGGCGGGCTAATAAAGTCGGCAAGCCGCGTACTGGTGCGCACCTGGTTGTTCTTCATGGCTTCAATGTTCAGGGTACGGTCCACCGTGTAATCACCCCAGTATTCGCTTACGGGCTTGGGTAAAAGTTTGAGAATTTTTTCCGTAATGCCGCTATTGGTAATTGCCTCGGGGAATACCTTATGGCGGGATTCGCCCAGGAAGAGCAGCACACCACCCACAAAGCCAAGTTCAGTGGCAATGGCATCCACTATGGATTGCGTAACCTTCTTGAACTCGAGTGTCTGGGTAATGAGGTTGGTCACCTTCTGCACGGCGCCAAGATAGCGGTTGCGGTCTTCCAGCTGCAGGTTTTTCTGCTTCACGTTCTCCGTGGCAATCTCCACCTCTTTTTGCAATTTGACGTTAAAGAGCCGGATCTCTTCGTAGAGCCGGGCTTTTTCCAAGGCGCTCGCCAGTTGCGGGCCAAGGAGTTGCAGGAGGTTGAGGTCGTCGTTGCTGTACGGATCGCCACTTAGCTTGCCGCCGAGGACAAGGATGGCAGCGATACGACCGTCGGAGGTGATGATTGGGGAAATAATTCCGGCATTTAATTTATCTAATTCGGCTTTGGAAAGCTCTAATTCTAGTCGCTCTTGTGGGCTGGAAGTATCTTCAATACGACGCTCCAGTGCTTCCATAACCACAATGCGGTGCTTCCGATTGAGGTACTGCACCAAAGTGCTGGTATGATCTAATACGGTCATTTTTTCAGAGCCAGCACCATGTTGCACATAATTTTGACTCTCTTCTACATGTAATAAAATTGTTGCTGATTGTATTTTTAATTCTAGTTTGAGCTTAAAGCTGACTTCACTAAGTAATTTTTTAAGGTCAATTTCCTTATTGATAATTGTACTCAGACTATTAAGTACGATATCATAATCAATTCTCGCCTTGAAAAATAATTTATCGGTAATTTTTGCAATCATTCTTTTTAAGGGATCTAGAATAACTACCAAAAAAATTGACACAAATACTGCAATTACTGATTGTGCAACAACACTATCTAGTAATGGTGGAATTAGTAAGGTGATGCCAACTACAAATGTAGAAATTAGTACAACAACGAGTGAATAACTAATGGTGCGCAGGATAACTAATTTTACATCCAATAATCTATGTTTAACGATAGAATATGCAGTTGCAAAAATAAATATAATAATCCCATAAACTCCTAACTTCGAAACTTCTGTTGGGCCGCTGACTAAACGAGGTGCAATCAAATTTGTTAGAATTGTAATTATTATTGAAGTAAAAAATCCTACTAAAACGTAAAGTATCTGAGTTTTTTTTATGCCACTGCTTTTTTTATACTTGCTAAATAAGATTATGATGCCTGTGAAAAGATATGCCACGATAAACAATGAATATACGTTTATTAATTCTCCATCTACAAATTTGATACCATCAGGAAAAATATTAAAGTCCTTTACTACTAATTTTGTTAAAATTGTCAATATAAACATGAGTAAGGCGGGCAAACTAAAAAATGTGAGCGACCGCTGATTTGCTTTCAAATGAGTGGGAAATACATTGGCAAACACAAAAAATATGTAGGCGAGCACAGGTGCAAAACCGAAATCAATTCTCCACAAGACCTCAATAACTGCTGAATTCTTGATTATTTCTTCCAGGAAGCTGGCGCTACTCCATAAAATAATAAATATACAAAAAATCGCAAATATTCTATTTGTAATATTTTTTTTATTTCGATTGTAAACTAAAAATGCCAGCAACGCATTTGCAAAAGTAATTAACGCTAAAAATAATAATTCGAACACTAAGGAAGTTTTCATCGCAGAATCCTAAACAACATACTGAGTAACTTTCCAAGTTTTTTTCCTAATGCATAATTTCTAATGTAGAATGGATTCCTCCAAACTATTAATACACCATAATCTTGACTTTCAGCATCATGAAAATAATTCGGTATAACTTTACTGATTTGCATACCAGATTTTTTATAAAATCTCACTTCCGGATCAAGTAATTCGCCTTGCTCATTCTTGAGTTTTATATAATCCTCCGGTGAATATTCTTTTGAATACCTATGATAGCCAGGTAACCGGCCTCCAAGTAAACCAAATTTTAAATTTCTTAGTACAACTTGTTCCCCAACTTTTCGTACAAGTTTACTCCCAACACCATAGGGCGCATGCGGTACAACACTTAAATCAATACCAAATAACGCATTACCGTTAGGCTTGTGACTATTCTTGATAAAACCATTGTCTGTCGTGCTATACCAAGTGCCTATCTGTGGTTCAGTTTGGTTAACAAAGATGCATTCAAAACAAACAACTCCAATGATATTCTCCTGATATACCGCAACCCAAACACCCTCACCAAAAATGCGGATTCTCGATGTCATCATTTCTTTTGTCGCCGCACCGCCAGGCGGCCAAGCCATCTCTTCTACGGCTAATATATCTGGGATATCAAACTCAGTTGCTATTCGAATTTTTACTTTACTAACTTTTTCCATATACTAAAATTTATTCGCGCATTAATTACGTAGCCAATATATAAAACTATTAATACTTCAGCAAGAATGAGTAAGGAAATATAGATTGGTAGTTTCTTATACCCCACTCCTAATACATACAACCAAGGTGCGATTGCGGCTACACGATTAATAAAGAAACCATAGTAAACTAGTGGGTGTTTTGTGGTTACTCCGGAAAGCTTAAAGTGTAAAATGTCTTTTATACGAATTCGAAAAAATCCAGACCCTTTTAATATTAGATATATACCTAGATTAAAAAAAACTTCGCTGATAAAAAAAATATACAAAAATATCCAAATATTTATACCATATTTTTCCTGTGCCAAATCATGACCGGAAATAAAAAAATCAACCAGTACCATAAATATTACTGCGACAAGAACATAATAAGAAATTTTTTGTTTGATTATTGTTTTTATTAACATCTTAACGATTAATATTAATCCTCTCCACCGCCTGTTTGTAGAGTCTTGCATTCAAGAACGCTTCGGTTGCTTGCGATTGTAACAATTTCATTGCAGATACTTCTTGCGCACTGTACGCCACCTTCCCCTTTCGCTGGCCGAGCACAAAGCAACCCACGAAAATTTCGTTTTGACCAATCGGCACATAAACTGTTGCTGATCCGTTTTTCACCTCATCATTCACTTGCTTGAAACGCGGGTCTTCGTCTAAACGATATGCCAACTCCTCGCAAATTACAATCTTTCCCGTGGATTGTAAGAACGCTCGTAACGCGGGTTTGCCAATAATGTTTTGGTCATCAGCGTCGAAGTAGTCAACTGTGTCTACGCTTGCCGTTCCCTGGAATGCTTTCCGAATAGCTTGCTCTAAATCGCTTAACGATCGCTGGGACTTAAGTACAATTTGGAGCTGCTTTTGAATTCGTTCTTGCTGTTTATCGTGGAGCTCGAAGCGTTTGTCTACAAAATTGTAGATGTACTTCCGTAATGGCTCAACGGTAAGGATGATGAGTAGCCCTACTACAATGAGCGAGGTTGGATTCAACTGCTTTGTTTCACTAATGAGGGTATCTCGAAGTACAAGCACGAGAAGTAGGTACACAACCAAAAGCGTCAGGAACGAAACTGCTCGAACAATACTACGTTGTAGGACGACGCGTATGTCGAGAAAACGATATCTGAATATTGCTCGTGAACACAGCAGGGCAAATATTATTCCGACGTTCGAAATCATTGAAAATGCATCATCGCTAACTGTTTGAATCAATGCATTGTATAAACTCAATAATATTAGAGCCAAAAAGGGTACAGTAAAACCAAAAAGTAAGTATGATACTTGTTGTTTTTTTATTCCCTCGGTAGTTCGCCATTGACTAACGAGGTTCTTTCCCCCAAATCCAACTGCCAACAATGAAAGGACAAATATATATATTGAATACCAAATTTTTGAATTGATAGGTTCATATGATACTGTATTTTCGGAAATAATAATATTCGATAATGATAAAAAAGTGAGAAATGAAAAAATGCCAAAATACAAGGGTACTACAAAATTATTACCTTTCCGTTTGTACCCTAATTCAAATGTGAAAAGTGAAAAAAATAACACAACTGAACTTGCAGCTAAAAAATTCATTTTATTTATAAACCCAACTATATGTGTAATCCCTTGATAATTTGTAAGTATTAACCACACCACAATACTTATAATAAGACCAAAGTAATAACGATTGACGATCTTTCTCCATCCACCCAAGGCCAAATATGCCAAAACGATAAAAAGGCCGACATTAAAAGCGGAAAGAATATAAATTATGAGACGTGTCGAATTCATCAATTCGTTCAGGTTTATATACCTTTTAAGAGCAGGGCTCAATAACAATTTTCCCTCATTTTCCTCTAAAACGCAAGGTTTTGGGGAAATTGTCAAATTTGCTATAAAAAACCATTACTTAGGTAATGGTGAATTTACAGTTCTCTGGGAACGGACGTCCTTACACCTATCTATGAATGTACAGCATCCTCGTCTACAAACCCCAAAAAGTGGTGGGTAGTATCTCCCACAACTGGTCCATACAACCGGTTTAAATTAACAAAAAGTTGTTTATCGCTTCCTCTTTTAACATTCACTATATGTGTTACCGTTAAGTTAACTCCGGCATCCAGTATGCTATTTCCTAAAAATAGTGTATTCTTTTTTGCTTTTTCAAAGTCAATAAATTCTGTGTATATAGCAAATTGTCCATCAGAAGAAATCATGTCAATATCTGCCGTATCCGAATCAAAAAGCCGTTTCGATGTACGCAATACTTTCCCATCTATGGTGCTGAAAGTGGTAATCTCATGATCAGGTGTTGGACAATGTACCATGTGGTCCTTACTGCTAATTTGCGGTGTCCAAAATATACACGATGCGGCAACCGGTGTGTAAATTTTTGACTCGAGGTCTAGTATTGCAAAGTTTTGAACAGTGTTATTCCATGATTCCCCTACTTTTAACACCGTCACCAAAGCTTTGTTGTCTTCGGGAAAAACTTGATTTGTACTTATTGCTGTATACGGTGGCTGCTGGAAAAAATTATTTTCTATAAGCACTTTGTCTTCTCCTGTAAAACTTTTATATACCAATGTTGACGGAGTACCAACTTCTTGTGGCCTATAAGGATACTCAAGATAGTAAAGCCCCTCATTGTTAGAAGAAAAAGCTAAAGGTTCTAAGTATGGATAGGTTTGGGTGGATCGTAGGGGAAGAATCTCTTCAAGAATTTTTCCGGTGCTTGAATTTTCAACAAGTAGCTTTTCAAAAATCTCTATCGGTATTCCATCACCTGGTTTAGGGTTCTTTATGTATTTAGTATGTGCAACGAGTGCTGCATCATCACTCATGATTGAAACACTACTAAAACTGGATTTTGCTTTTTTAATTATTCCCCCTTGCATATCTAATACAGTAATATCATTTTGGATATCCATTCCATCTGTAGGGTAGGTAATTAACGAGAGCTCATTGTCGTTGAGCAATGCAACTGTAGAATATTGAACTCCCGTAATTTTATGTATCAAATGCGGCTCACTGCCGTCTGTGTTTGCTACATAATACTCACTCGCAACTTCACCCGACTTACCATCATTATTGGATGCTTTGAGTACTGTCTGCTTCTCATACACAATATATGGGGTTCCGTTCCTATGATGTGGGGAGGTGAAATTTTTGAAAGTGAAAAATGAGTCACCCAGGGTAAAACCAACTATAATAACAAGCAATACCGTAGCAGTAATAAATGAGTGTACCAACCCGCGCTTTGCAATGGGTAGTGAGTTAATTAAATTCATACAAACATGCTTTACAGAAAGGTATAGATACGTGATGAAAACGAAATCCCTTCTAATATTATGACAACCCGGGCTTAAAAGTTGAGGTCACTTAATGCAGATAGGTAAATATAAATTTACTCCAAATCTAGACTACTCTACCTAGGTAATAAATGGTACGTCATACCACCCGTCTGACCCATGAAGCAATAATCATTAGTCGGATGGGAGATGAAATGTAGCCAGTATTTGCCTGGCAATTACATTATTCTCTATAGGACTAACGAGGTTCTCATTTGTCTCCGCAACCGGAAAAACAAAGGTATACACATTATCCCTATACGCAAGATACCACTGGTCTACATTAGAATCGCCAGCGAAGACGTTTGTTATGGCATACCCATCGTAGGTTCCAATGTGAACTTTCCCAATAACTTTCGAACGAGAATCTAGTGTTGGTTGCAAACTATCCACCCACTGAGCGACTGTTAAATTTTTCGGATTAGATTCAACGAAGATACTCAACTGATATCGCTTTGAAGGGGAGGCTTCAGTATACAACCATATCCCACGATCATTACCGGTTTGGGCTTTACCGTGGGCAACCTTCCAAGTTGCAGGGTACGAAAGTGAGAACCTATCCCGATTATCGGCATAGGTGAGCCAGGTACTCGCAGATGGTTGTGAAATATCTGTATTTACCTGAACTTGGGTGTTTACCACTGAACCTCTCGTGCTTTTATCATTTTGTAATACTACTAGTATCATGCCAAAACAACCAATAATGACGATGGCGAAAGCAAGGAAGTAAATTTGGTATATTTTTTTCATACTTTAAGAAGATAAGGGTAATAGAAGTATAATGCTATTCATTTCGTAAGTAAAAAATATGTGGAGGGATTCTACGAAAGTAGAATCCCTCCAGTAGTACTAGAAACGAGGTGAAACACTATTACTTTGTGTATCCCCACAACCGTACGGATCGTACAGAACCGTACAAAGGAGTATCAGGGCTACTCGAGGTACGCAACGGATCCTTAACCCAGTAGCGGGTACCATCGAAGCCAAAAATAACCATGAAATGACTTCCGCTACCATAGGCGATTTCAACGATTACTGGGCGACCCTTCTGTAGTTGGGGATAAATATCGTTGTATGAGATATTCTGATACGAACGACAGATATACCCTGGGTATTCAAGACACTGCGGGAAACGAATGTTCCCATCCCCGGCCACAAAAGCGTAGTGTGATTTTCCTGCATGTGCCCAGTTGTTTATGGTAGACGGGCTAGCGCCGTATCCCCACTTACCGTATAGCATAGCGAGGCAGGTTACTGCACAACCGTGCGAACCAAGCGTGTACGCATACGAAGTATTGTAACCCAGTCTCTGGCCAGACCACGCCGGATCAACTTGGCTAAAGTACGGTACTGACACGTACAATTGCCAACCCGCGGCTGTCTGCATTCGGCTATCACCCTTTTCCGACAGCATTGCAGCACGACCGAGCACATTTACGGAATCGGCACTGATGGTTTCAGTATTACTCTGATCATCAGACGTGAATGGGTTCTCCGGCGTGTTGAGCGTCGGAATGTTCTTGGTCTCTCCAGTCGTGTCGACCGGATTTCGGTTGCAGCCATAGGCGCAAACCATGGCAAGAGCTGCTACGACCAGGAGCAGCGTCGCCAGACGGTTACTAATTAACCGTTTCATAATATTCCTCCTGCTGCTCTATGTCGGGCAGCGTTTGAGGGGTTCTAAAGATTTGCACGTCTAGCTTATCCAGGCGTGCGGTTAACGGGTTTTGCAGGGTAATTGGAGCCCCCTGCCGGCTCTGTGCGTGTGGCGGACGCTGAGTTTTGGTGCCTGTTTCACCTCACTTCCTTTTCAAGATGCAGCTTTGTACTGCATGGACGGTTTGTGAGGCCTGCTCCTGGTCTTTCCAAGATCATGAGCTTCAGCCTCGGTTGTTTGTTTCATCTATAGGCTAGCACGCCATTTTCGGGTTTTTAGCCGAGTTATCCACGACAAAACAGCGCCGTCGCGACGGCGCTGTTTGTAAGGTCGAAATAGACATTTATGCAATTTACTTGCATATTTGTATTCTTCCAGGTGCAATGTAGTTAGACCTACTTAGCAAATACTACACGTTCCATATTTCCGTTTGCTATACTTGTAGCGAGTATGATTATTCCAAAATTCTTCATTGATGCAAGAGGCCGAAAAGTACACAGACCAAGAAATGCGCCAATCTTATGGCGAATTTCCGCGTATGCCTTGGTCACTCGTGGAACAAAAATGCTCACCGTCATTCCGACCTGGAATACGTTGCACGAGCTACCAGGGGGTGAGGCGCACGTAAGTGAATCTCTCTTGGCAACTGCCATTCGTGAATGCTACGAGGAAACTGGTTACCAAATTCGTATTCAAAATCCTTTACCCATTCACTTCGGTGAAGAGTGGTTCTACTCATGGCCAAAGAAGACGTTCTACCATTCAACGTTTTTTGTGTTCCAGGCAATACTCAAATCTAAGCGACAGAATCTTGCGGTGATCAACACGAAAGACGGTAATGAAATTGCGCAGGTGCAATGGGTACATCCACGAACATGCACGAAACGAAACACACACCGGATTGTTTATCCAGCAATACGACGTGTCTGATGCGGCTGACAAAAAAGAAAACCTCGCAGCAAAAGCTACGAGGTTATTTTATGCCAACTCTTTTGTCGTTGGTATTTATCAAGGTTGTACTCCTTAGCAATTCGTGAATTTTCATCACGTATTGTTACGGGTAACGGATGGTACGCACCGTCATAACGATAGAACTGGCCGTGCGAGTCCATAATCATGCAGTATCCAACATTGTCTTCAACAGTTCGAGTGGATACGGAACAATGTGACCCCACAAATTGCGACTCAAGATCACGGACGCAGGTCTGAAATTCAGCATCAGATACATTGAATTCACTCGCATGGCATGCACCGATACCCCCAGGTGAGTACTGGTACACTCTCCAAACCTTAATGCACGACGTTTGTTTTATAAGTGCAGCGAGGTTAGGCAGCTCACAGGTATTCTGCTTCGTGACAACGGTCCCAAGCTTCACAATTGGTGGGTCTTGCGCTCTTGAGAGTACGCGAAGTATTTCGAGGACCCCTTGCACTTGGTCATGCCCACGCATAACTTTTGCACTGCTAGGGTGCAAAGCATCTAGCGGTAATGACAGAATGCTGATACGTGGCAAAAGATCGTACATCAACGAGGGGTTGCTGATGCCGTTGGTGTACAGAACGGTACGAACACCTACCGAAGCAAGTTTATCCACAACTTGCTCAATCCCCTTGTAGAGCAGCGGCTCACCCCCGCAGAGTGTAACCATCTCTATTTCACGGTGCGCAATTGAGTCACAAATACTGAGCGCGGTTTCCAGTGACGCATCAGCTGAAAAAGTAGATCCTGGAGCATTGCAGAAACGACACTTCCCATACCGATTGCACTTATTCGTAATGAACCAATCAATGGTCATGGGGACCTCCAATAGGCAGCATTGTTTTCTCCATGATCGCACATGTCCACGCATACTCTTCCTTTGTAGAAATGCATAGGAAGGGTGCAGGGGCAACGAAACCGTATACAGGCATCTGCGCCCGCAGGAGAGCTGGGATGAGATCCCGTGGAATTGAACATGGCACACCTTCGGGTATGAACTCCTTAACCACAGGATTATAGATCTGGTAGGTCGTGTGCAGAAGTGAGCTCAAGAACTGCTCTGGTTTCTCTGCGAAATCTTGCAGCCGTGCGTCCTCATCGAGCACGCCTTGCCCGAAATGCTTCGGATCGTGCGGTGGATGCGTCACAGCGAAGGCAATGGTACCGACGCCACGTTTCATCCTATGGAAATTCACGAGTGCATGAATATCAAGGTTCGGGAGATAGTCATTTCCCCCAACAGCCAAGATTTCCTCATTGCACTCATCAAGGATACACCGGAGTGAGCCGGCAGTATCCATGAGCTTTTCTTCATGTGCGTAACGAATAGAAACCCCGTAGAATGTTCCATTACCCAAGGAATCCCTAATGACTGATGGTAGGTAATGCGTTGTGATGATGATTTCTCTCAACCCTACATCACGTAGCTGCTCAATTATATACAATAACATTGGTTGCTGCGCCACGGGTAGCATTGGTTTTGGGCAAACATTAGTACAGGGCCGCAATCGTGTGCTCAATCCAGCAGCGAAAATAACTACTTTCATTGCATCCTCCTTTTCAAAGTGCAGTGTAGTCATGTGGTTCATCTACCGAGACTTTCGCTCCTGGTCTTTCCAGAATCCATGAGCTTTAGCCTCGTTTTTGTTTACATAGGTAGGCTAGCACGAGAAAAACCGATTTTTGACCGAGTTATCCACGACAAAACAGCGCCGTCGCGACGGCGCTAAAACAACTACTTTTAGTAAACGCAAAGTTTTTACGGAAATGTCAAGTTTAAGCAAAAACCACCCGTTGGGGGGTGTCTTGGAATTATGAAATTATGCACTATAGCCGTTCAACGTGGATTAGCCTCACAAACACATCAAATTCGTCTGAGCCAATCACATCAACTGTTTCATACTGCACCCTAACGTGCTTTCCTTCGTACTGCTGTATATTATCGAAATTGGTGAACTGTAAGGTTCTTGTTACAAATGGGCGAAAAAAACGAAAATCTGCCCGCAGACCCCATGCTTGTTGACCATCTCTAGAGAATGTAACAACAACGCCTGTGGAGTTTGTGACGTGAAGGCTACTTTCCATGAGGAAAATTGTGCCACCGCTAAGAACTAAAATGATAGCAATAATTACTAATGCATTTCTATAGACTTTTGAGATCATATTGAAAAGATTAACATATATTTGAAAGAAAAAGCCACCGAATGATTGGTACTCGGTGGCTTTTGTAGGCGAAAGATCTGTGTTCTTACATAAGATATACTAGATACCATGTATACTGGGTAACCGAGAAAACCCGCACATACGTATAATATCTCAGCAAGTACACAAAATCCGATTCTGAGTACCAAGAATACTGGGAGAAAAGACGACGTCCAACGGCATTGTTGTCGAGATCCATTGCCTTATCCACGGTATTGGGTGATTCAGACTCATGTGCCGTAGCCATTTGCTGTGCCCAAGAAATGCTTACATACTTTGACATCAGAATGTTCCAATACGCATGCCGAAACGCATCGGCTTTGTCTTGGTATTGCGACATTCCCGGCCATACATTACGTGCCGCACTTTCGGCTAAACTCCTTGCTGTTTTTGTTGCGTTGATATTCCAAGGATTGGCCATGAGCAACCAAAACTCTTGCCGTGTCAATTCACTAAAGTACACTGATGCAGCTATTGGTACTGGTGAAGTCTTTCTGCTTTGCGCAAGCGAACGAAGAGTCTGCCAAATGTCTTCTCGTATAGCAATCGAATCTGCTATCAGTCGCTTACCGATAATACTATCCGAGATGATAGAAAATTCTTCAAGGGTTGGCACGTAAACTTTATCAAAGTGACCCACGTATCCCGCCATCGACTCGGGATCCGAAGTAATTATCTTCTCCAAATCGATCGCGGAATCAGCAAGGTTAGGGTTCATGGTAGTATCGATCGGATTCACCGCCGACGTGATCGGATTGGAGGATTTCTCCCCCGAGCAACCAACGATGAAGTTGGCCGCAGGAATGCTAGCCATGAGGGCCAGCGTGAGAACGAGGACTTTACTCGTTTTCATGATGTTCTCATTTCTGCAAGCCCTCTGGCTTGCGGATTGTTGTGTTTATACAAAAATTACTGTTTTTCCTCGTGTTCACGGTCCGAGGCACCGTTTTGGTCTGCCAGCCTTTCCAAACGAGCAGATTGCGCCTCACTTTCTTGGGAAAGAACATTTGTGGTTTGTGAGGCTGAATAGCCTCGGTTATTTGTTTCATTTATAGGCTAGCACGGGAAAAACCGATTTTTGACCGAGTTATCCACGATAAAACAGCGCCGTCGCGACGGCGCTGTTTTCTACAAAATAAAAACTGCCTAGGGGTAAACCATGGCAGTTTCATGAATAAGGTGCTTAGTTGCAACGACACTCGCCTGGATCACAGTGGTTGCAATCACAGGGATCGCAAGCTTGGTTGCTTACATCCGCAGTACTTGCGACTGCACGTTGTTCTGCATTCAGGGACTCTTTGTCAAGGAGCGACTCAAATACTGAATGTACTATCGTATTCTGCACTTTTACTCACCTCCTTCACGTACGGTATTAGTATCCCCTTCCAAATCAGCTTATCTACAACTTTAGTAGAAAACCTCTCGGTCAAGTCTACTACGTTTAATGGTGTACTTGCATTGCTGTAAAGTAACTCTTGTGCGACATCAGCGTTAAGTATCCCAGCACAGGTTTTTCGAAGGTAGCATACAACGCCAAATTCTTCTACACGCCAGCGGATAATGGGGTTGCAGACCACCCTATCTGGCAAATTGATAGGCGTTAGCATTTGCCGTGATTCCTGAAAGTGCTGCAGGGCGTAGTCTACGTCTTCAAGACACATGAGAGGATCTTCAGCTTTCAACGAGTGCGTAGCAACTATCGCCTCGGCACGGCAACCACCACCGCAAATTGCTAGTGCTTTACAAGATTGACAAACAGTGGGAATAAGTGAACCATCTCGCCACTCGTCCATGCGTTGCCAGATTGTATCGAATGGTTCGTGTAGTAATTGGCCGTATACCTTCTCAAGGTGCGTGCAAGCTCGTACTTCACCTCGACTAGAAACTACCGCAACAGTAATTCCTGCCGAACACGTCCGACCAGAAGCCAAACCATACTCCCCTGTTTCTCGTATTGCACACAAGGGGTATACAGTCAAAACTCCAACGGGTAAATCGTACCTTCTGCCGGCTTCTTTTAGGGTTTGCAAGTAGGTTCGTAACTCAGGCACATCGAGTGCATAATCCGTAAAATCGCTACAGTTTGACGGACAAGTAGCTCGTGTCACATTAAAAGATTTTACCCCTAAATCCTTAGCACGTGCGGCGGTCTCCATGATGTAGCCCTGGTTGAACTTTGATAACACCATGTTAACCGACGTAGGTATGTTCTGCTCGATCAAACGTTGCATTCCTGCAACAGTAATTGAAAATGCACCCGGGTGCTTAGCAATCTCATCATGAATTGAAGCGTTAGGACCCATGAGTGACGTGAGTACACCGGTCAAACGAGTGTATTTTTTAAGCCGTTTCGCGTCTTTAGCGGTCATGCCAATGAGGCTTGAGTTGATAGTCGCGTACATGAAATCGCTATTCTCAACACGATCCAAAATCTCATACATGACGGGTTTATTCATCATTGGTTCACCACCGGTGATAACTACAAGGAACACTTTTGTTCTTTCTAACTCATCCATAACCCGTTGTATTTGTGCCAGTGTGAGTTGAGCGAATTGTTTTACAGAATGCTCTTCGTGGCGCCAATAGTTGTAACAGTGAATACAGCTGTTGGGGCATAGTTCTGTTAATTCAATTTGCACAACAAGTGGCGCAGACAGGCTCTTATACATTGCTATTCTCCATTCTATTTGTTAATATACGATTGTTTTATATTTCGAGTAAATATAGGTTAGTATTGTATGACTGTCAAATCACGAATCACAATGGTATCCACCCCACGAATCAATATAGTCAGTGACGTAATAGACGACATAAGACTCTTTTTACGTTACCTAAACCATCCTGACTACCCTGGTAAAAAACAAGTTATTCTGAAATTTTATCCGACCCTATCCGAATTGCTCTCACACGCTGGGGATGAAAAAACTATTGTTGATACTTTTGTAATGGACATGTACAAACGTCATCACATATACATCAAAACGATTACTAAAGCTCTTAAGGAAGAAGTTGCAAAGGCCAGCTCCATTTTTGCACTACTCGATAAAATCATGAACTACGCCAATCTGGGTCAGATTGCATTCAACGCCCGAACGACGTTTTTACCGTTTAGCCCGCTTACTGATGGTGGCTTTTATCTATCCATTGGAAGACTACCACAAGACCCTCGTCGATTACTCTTTACGGCTGTTCATGAAATATCTCATCATATCTTACTATGCCAGCTCCACGATTGGGAACGTAACACTGGCATAATAATGAACCATCCGGCAGTACATTACCTAAAAGAATCTGTGACCGGAGCCATTATGGACAACCCCATGTTCAATCAATATTTTGACTATAAAGAGTTATTCAATGAGGATACCTACAAAGGCAACATCGAATTACATAACTTCATGGTGCAGCACTCCAACAATACAACAGTGAACATAGTAACGTATGTTAAACAACATCTACATACTGATGAAAGTATCCCATACAAACGAAAGCTCCATAGTCTTTTTCTGATTTTTTCAAACAACCAAGAATCTTTTTCCAATCAATGGAATATCTGGAATGCGTGGCAAACAGCTTCAAATGATACAGAGTTACTGACAACATATAGAAAACCTATTGTTCTGAAAGAGTAGTTCACAAGGGTATTGTTCAATTTTCAAAGTACAAATGTTTATTCTTATTCTAGGCTAGCACGTATTTTTCGGATTTTTGACCGAGTTATCCACGACAAAACAGCGCCGTCGCGACGGCGCTGTTTTTGTCTCCAAGTCTCAAAATGGCATAAAACTTACTTCCCATGCGGCTGCATGTTGGGCAATGGCCCACTATCCCGAACAAATCTATCCAACCAGCCAAGCAACTGCCGCTCGACTTGTACTTTGTACTCCCAAATCCCGTGGTCTCCCCCTTCAAAATGTAGTAGCCGATAGGGATACTGTAACTTATATAGTGCTTCCGCCAAGCGCAAGCTGTGGGTAGGCGGCACCCGCCAGTCCGACGTACCATGCATAATGAGCATGGGAACCTTGGGTAATGTATCCACCCAATGCAGTACCGAGCGCTCGCGAAGGCCCTGTTCGTATTTCTCGGGCGTAGAACCAAAGGCTTCTACAAAAACTTTTTGCATATCCTCACGCTCTTTGGCTTGAGTCGCCAAATCTGTTGGGGCACCACCTACCACGACTGCCTTTAAACTTGGCAACCGGACCATCGCCCGAAACGCCATCACCGCTCCTCGGCTCCAACCCACCATCCCAATCCGAGTCGCATCTACGTCTGGCATCTCCGATACCAGTTTGTGTAATGCAATGACATCCTCGACGTCATCTCCAGCAAATTCGTCATTGCCTTCACTCTCCCCTACGCCACGGTATTGCGAGGCCGCAACTACATACCCATGCTTAGCAATGGGCACTAAATTTCTTTCAATATACTCTGGGCTGATTGACCCAAAAGACTTGAAGCCGCCTCGGTTATAAATAATGGCTGGATACTCGCCTTCCGCCTTCGGGCGAACAATAAAACCCTGGA
>ERZ1292623.1274-Hain-H51-01um-R1-1274-length-24540-cov-8_pt1 | contig 24540 bp, 25 predicted proteins | sample MGYA00564398_ERZ1292623 | MGnify/ENA primary metagenome ERZ1292623 (study PRJEB36523, sample SAMEA6512633) | groundwater metagenome | collected 2019-01-07 | study: AquaDiva: Metagenomics assemblies of 32 groundwater samples | reverse complement strand
CCTTATTAACAAGGTTCATTCCTTCTTCATACAAGCTCTTAGGCAGGGATATTGTTATTTTCTTAAATTCCATAAGTATTACCTCCATACTACTTAAAGTAACACTTATTTATAAATATATCCCTTCTCAAGGAAACACAGTTATTCTCAATTCATTCTCAAAGATATCTTGGCATAATATGTACAAGCTTTCTCCTTCAATTACTGCCTCATGTTCTTTTGTTCCATCACCAGTCATTGCTATTCCGCTTCCAAACTCGAAAGTTCTATCAGATACTTCGCATATTGTTTCTTCATTGGTTTCAATATGCAATATCCCGTCACTGCTAAAAACTTGTGTTAGTACTGGTGGAAACTCATCTCTTCTTATCACAAAAGACATTACAACTTTTGCTTCGTTTCCAGCTATATCATTACATATTACTGGTATTGTGTACTCCCCGCTTGCTAAGCCGCTTAATTGTTCTGTATGTGTTGTTCCTCCAGTGCTTGCAAACTCAAATGTTACACCACCAAGAGTATAACCGCATACTGCGTTTCCATTTTCAGCTCCGACTCCTGTTTCTGCTTGTAATGTTACATTTGTTATTGCAAATTCTTCTCTGTCAGGGCTGAAGCTTAATATTTCTAATGGTTTTGTTCCAAATAGTTTAAACTTAATTCCTTCTTCGTTTACATTTCCTGCTTTGTCTTTGCATCTAAAATAGTAATTATTTTCTCCTTCTATTATGTTTTCTAGTTCTGTTGTACATTCGTATGCGCTTAAGAAATTGCTTACTGTTTGGAATCCTGATTTTGTGCATGAGAATTCGTTTTGTAATTCTTCATATACTAAATCATTTGTTCCGTACTTGCATGTTGCTGGTTCATTTAAGAATAAGCTGAATCCGGTGCTGTCTACTCCAGCTATTATGCTTCCTCCATCAGGTATACTTGTTGCTTCTATTATTGGTGGTGTTAGGTCCGGTCCTGGTTTTATTTTGAATCTTATTAGATAATCTTTATCGTTTTTGTTTCCTGATGCATCTTGGCATTTTACATATAAATTGTATCTTCCGCCATTTGTTATTCTTAATGCATCTTCACTTGCTAATTCCGCTGGGAAGCTTACTAATAATGATTGGTTATACAGGAATTGGCTTACTCCAAAGTTATATCTCATTTGGTCGTAAGATGTTGAAGCATTTAGGTCATACTTGCATGTTGCTGGTTCATTGATATTTATTCCTACAAGTAATGGTGTGAATGGATCTACATCTGGTTCTACTCCAAACCCTAAAGCATCATTTATTTCTCTTACTTGATATCCTTTTGTTAAAATATCTTTATTTGGTGTTATTTTTGGTGCTGTTACGTCATTTGGGTGTAGGTTAATGCATCTTTCATCACTTGTTCCTGAATTAATTAATCTGCATGTTTGTCCTAGGCTTCTGCATTTATATTCTGAACATGGTTTTCCTGGTTCATTGCATGTTTCACATAGTCTTCCTCCTCTTGGTGCTTGCCATGGTGAACATGTTGTTGTTATTGTGTATGAATCATAATCCGTAAAGAAAGTGTCAACTAATGAATAAATAGTGTACGCCCATGCTGCCATGTTGAGTATAGTAAAAATATGACCAGATCCTAATGCTGCAGACTCTACCCCTTTGGTACTGGCAGCTTCTGCTTCCGCAAATGCTGTTTGGGCGTTTGCTGCTACTGCTCGTGCGTTTGTTAATGCCACTTCTGCGTCTACTGCTACTGCTCGTGCGTTTGTTAATGCCACTCCTGCTTCCTCAAATGCTGTTGGTGAGGTGGAAAATAATTCTTCTGCAAATGCTGTTTGCGCGTCTAGTACTGCAGCTGTTGCTTCTTTAAATGCCACTTCTGCGTCTACTGCTACTGCTAGTGCGTTTGTTAATGCTGCTTCTGTTGCTAATTTTGTTGTTAATGCTGCTTCTGCTGCTACACCTGCTGGTGCTTTGACATTTAAAAGTTTCCCAAGACTACTTTCATGGGTAGGTGAGATCAGATTAGTTAATGATTCTGATGTACCAAAAATTTCTTCTGCAACGATGCCTGCACCTTTTAACAAACCAGGACCATAATATGCAGGTCCGCCTATCACTCCAGCTACAAATTCTCCACCAGCTAAACTAGAATACGTTCCACTTGCTGCTAATCCTAATAATCCAATCCATCCTTTATTATCATCCAGTCTGCTAAAGAAACTTGGCTCATCAAAATCTTTCGATTCCCTGCATCCACCTTTTTTGCAGTCAGGTCTTTTATCTACTTCTTTAGCTGTCAGTCTATCATCACTATTTTTAGGATTTTCAATGTTAAATCCTTCAAGTGTTAGAACCCCTCTGATATTATAATCTGCTCCGCAGTCTCCTTGTGCTTGGCAGTAATCTGCTACTGCTAGTATCCAGTCTCTTTTTTCACAATGACAATTACTTACGCATTTTCCTTTGTCACCGAATAGTTTTTCCCATCCTCCTTGTTCATACACTACAACGCATTCCCTTGTTGCTTCTGCGCATATAGCTGTTGCATCTCTTTCAGGTTGATCTCCAATTGGATTTTTTGCTTCTTGTAATGCAGGTACATTTTCCTTCCCTAAGTCTACATTCTCTGTTTCATCATTCCAGTGCACTAATCCTGGTGGTACTTGTGGTACACATGCACCAGGTGGTGTTACAACTTCTTCTCGTCCAACATTGGTGGTAAATGGTTTTGTAATATTAGTTAACGTTCCTTCAAGCCAGAAACAGTCAAATAAATCTTCATTGTCACATTCTCCTTTATTGCTTAATTTTATACATTCTTCCCATCTATTATCCCTGCATGCTGCTTGTACGTAATCACCGCCATTAGTTCTTAAACCTTCTAACGTCATTAATGCTTCCTGCCCTATAACCCCTTGTATGCATATATCTTCTCTATAATCCCTGCAGTCTTCCACCATTTCTTTTCCTGCTATGCATGAATGTCTATAATGCCTTGATCCAGGCCTGTCACTTCCAGCTCCTGGCTGATAATCATATACGCACCAGCTTTCTCCATGCTTTTTTTCTCCTCCAGAGCTTGGGCTGAACTCAAATGATTCAGTATCTGAACAGTCTAAGCTTATACATGCTAAGTCACCACTATCAGGTTTAACATCTCTTGGTGCTTCACCGCATAAATTTCCTTTGAAGTAATCACAATTACCACAGCTAGGATCATTTGTTCCAGCAATGCATGATTCTTCTACGCTTAATACTATTCCACGATTGTAGCTTTTGTCTTTGTTTGCATCGTAAATATTTTCTCTATTGCCGCATGAATCAAACCAGTACACCTTTCCATCGTAGCATTCTGTGTGGTGTTGTCTTGCGCATCCAGATTGTAATCTATCATTGCTGCATAACATGTTTGGGTAAAATCCTGATTTGCTTACTTTACTTTCATTTGTTCCAACGGCTTCATTTCCTTGATTGCAGCTTTCTCTTGTTGTAAATGTTGCAAGGTCATCAGTTACACAACAACCCACCTCTAAACTTCTTGATGCTTCTAAGCATGATGCTTCTGTGCTTAATGCTGGGTTATACTCGACATTCGCATCTGGGAATTGGCTTCCTACTTGTTTGCATTGTGTTTGCGTTACAAAAAATGCTTCATCTCCTATCAAACAGCATCCTCTTTGGCATGCAGCAATATCGCATGTTGGATTATTTACAAAACTTGTTCCTGTTGCTTGCTCGCAGCTTGCTCTTGGAGTATTTCTTGAACAACTTCCTTCTTCTGAAGAAAAACAACATCCTAACTGGCAAAAATTAGTTTGTTCACATGATGTAAATGCTACTCTTCCATTAGTATCACAATTTGAGAAGTCAGTAAACACACAAGTATCTCCAGCCCTTGTTAATTCACAGCATGCCTTGCTATCTGTTTGTCCTAATGATATAGGCATAGCTAACAAAATCAATACAATTATCAGTATATATTGTGTTTTCATCTGAAATTAAACTTATGAATATTTAAAAAATCCATGTTATTTATAATTTTTTGGAGTTTCATCCTGGTTGTCCTTGTATAAAAAATTGGAGCTGGTAATCATTATCATTTCTAGATATAGCATATAACTTATCTGGGTATGGCCTAGTTTTTATGATGGTATACTCTCCTTTTTTTGACAGCATGTACAATAATGGATCAAAGTCCCCAAATGTTATTTCTTGTTCCAACACATCTTGTACTACTAAGTATAAGTCTCCTAATGGTATTTCAAATATTTTTTCAAAAGTTTTTCTCTGTACTTGATTAGTAGTTTTATCCGATTTTATAATAACAGGATACTCCACTGCTACAACAACATTATCTTGCAGTATGTTTGTTGCAACTTTAAACTGTTCAGGTACTTCAATTGTAATAGGTCTTAATTTTCCAAAGTCTTTTATGTTGCCCACACATGAAATTATTTGTGGTTGTAATGCTGCATTTAATTCTTCTTCCATACTCTGTACTAATAATAATCTGTTTCTGCATGATTCACTATTCTCCATGTTATAGCACAAATAACTTATCCTGGTATCATTATGTAGCCTAAACGTATCCACACCAGGATTTAGATACCCACCCTGTAATCCTATTTGTATTATTGGTTTCTCACTCACCTCTCCTATACAGTCTACTATATGTTCGTTTACATCATCAAGTACTTTTGACAAAGAGTCCGGTGTTCCTGGCAAAAAAATAGTTTGTCTTCCGTATAAAATAAGCGCGACAACTACCACAATTACTATTCCAACAGCCACGAAAACTGTAGCCTGCCCTCTTTTTTCCATGATATTAGTTTGTTTCACTTATTCTTTAAATACTTTATGGGTAAACAACTATTTCATCCATAAGATTTCCTGAAGCATCTTCACAAATAATGTGATATCTTCCTTCTGAGATAACTAATGAATGTTCTTTTTCTGTTCCATCTAACAATGTTCCATCTTGAAAATCAAACGCATCATCAGAATATTTACATATTGAATATTCATCAGTTTCTATTATTAGGTTTCCTGCATTTGTAAATAAATGCATTACTTTTGGTGCTGTATCATCCTTTGTTATTATAAAACTTATTTTACTTATTACAACTGTTCCTATACCATCTTCGCAGCTTACAGGAATATTATATGTTCCTTTTTGTAATTGTGGTAATTCTGAATTATGTACAGTCTCTCCAGTTATTTCAAATTGCTTCTCGCCTTGATAAGTATATTTGCATATTGCTGCTCCTGATGTTATTATTTCTAATGTTACTAAATTTGTTTCAAGCTCTCCTTCTGGTCCTAATGATTCTATTGTTATTCCTTCCACTCCTTCTAACACATAAAGGTATGATTGTGCATTTTTATTTCCAGCAAAGTCTTGGCATGTTATGTTATATTCATTTATTCCTTCTGTTACTTGCAGTCTTGCTTTGCATACATATTTTGCTAATGATGATGCTTCTCCGGATTGATGCGTGCATTGCATTGAATTTGTTCCATATGTGCATGTTGATGGTTCATTTAATTCAAATTCCACTAATTGTTCTACTCCGGCTAATACACTTGCTCCGCTAATAACTGATGTTTCTAATAGTATAGGGGGTGTCAGATCTGGTGCGTCATCTGCTCTGAATTCTATTTTATAATCAACATCATTTGATCTTCCATTTATGTCTTCGCATCTTACATAGTATTCATTGAATATTGTTGGTGTTGGATTTATTTTTAATGCATGTTCTTCTGAAAAGTATGACTCTCCAAAATCTGCTGGCATCTCTTCATATTTAACTCCCGGAGTTGTTGAGAACTTGCATTGTGCTGGTTCATCTGTTATTATTCCAAATGTTAATAGATTAAACGGATCTACTATCGGTGTTATTTCATATCCATTAGTATACTCTTCTATGCTATAACCTTCTGTTAAAACTTCCGGATACGGATTTATTATTGGTGCTGAAACATCATTTCTATTGCTTGCTAAACAAGGATTTCTTGGGCTTCCTTCATTTTCTTGTACATATTTGCATGCTGTTCCTAATGATTTACATCTATACTCACTGCATGTGTCATATCCTAATTTTTCAAATATTTCTGAGTCTCTGCATAGCTCACAATCTTCTGATCCTCTTGGTGCTTGCCATGGTGCGCATGTTGCTGTTATTTCTAAAGTGTCTGAGTCTTCTGTAAATGATAGTATTGCTAATGTTGCTATTATAATTGCAGCTACAATACCTTCTATCAAACATGGAATACCAAAACTGAATGCTGCTGTTGTTGCACATGCTGATGCAAGACTTGTTCCTATTGATATAAGTATCCCACTAGTGCCTGCTGGGGCTGTTGCCGCTGAATAAAGCGCGACGGCCCCTACAAGAAATGCACCACCTAATGCAACACTAGTAAGCTTCATAGATTTTAGTACATTATTATCCAGGTTTACAGTCCCAAAAGAGAGTGGTGTAGCTTTACTATATGCACCAATCCCTCCAAGTGCTCGATCCCAATCAATTGAATCAAAGTCATAATCATAACCATGTATGTTTCCATAACATAATCCATCACTTGTTGAGCAATCATATCCATCACTGCTTAATTTTCCTGCAACATTATAAAATACTCCGCAATCACCATACGCATTACATGCTGATTGTGTTGGTACATAGAAGTTTTCTGGTTCTAAACATGCACAGTTTCCAGCGCAGTCCCATTCATATCCGGTCATTACTGATTTTGTAAAAAAAACTTCACAGCTATTTGTTCCTGCATCACAAAATTCTACAATATCTGCTGATGGTTCCTGCGTTCCATCATTATCTTCTTCCCAGAACACTAATCCTGGTGGTACTAATGGTATACAGACCCCTTCATCTTCTGCTGACCTGATTGTTGCACATGGTATCGGTTCTCCTGTTTCTGGATCTTCGCAAAGATCTCTTAATCCTGCTTGGGCGGCTGCTTCAAGTTCTGATGATAGTACCCCCTTCCACAAACAACTCCTCTCTGGATTTTCACAACAAACTTTATCTTTTTGAAGAGCTGCATCTCTTTGATTTCCATTCAGCCCTTTAGCGCTATTGCATTCAGTTGTACAATCTTCCCAGCTATTTGTTATACACCTTGCTTGATTATACACCTCACCGCCATCAAACTCTACTTCTCCTTCAATACAGTACTCTTCTCTATAATCTTTACATGGTTCAACTAATTCTTTGCCATTCACGCACATATGCCTGTAATGCCTGCTTCCTACTAGGTCATTTCCAACACCAACAGCACCATCATACTGACACCAGCTTTCTCCATTCTTTCTTGGGCCACCATCATTATCTCTTACGTCATCGCCCCATAATGTTTTCCTGTCTAGAGTTTGTTTACAATTTACGCTTACACATTGTACATTCTCCTTGTCTTCACTGCAAATAGTTCCGGAATTATAATCACAATCTTCTGCTAACTCTTCTTTATTCCCGCAGCTATCAAAATAATATACATCTTCATCTACACATCCAGTATACGCTTTTGCATCGCATGCGCATAATGCTATATCACTGCACTTTTTTTCTTCAAAGATTCCTTCTCCGCATAATTCTCTTGTGGTATAAGCACAAATATCTCCGCTTGCACAGCATCCTTCATCTAAGCCTTTCTTTTGTTCTAGACAACTAAACTCATCGATTATTTCAGGGAAAAAAGTTATTTCTTTTAGGCCTTCATTTCTTGTTATCTCCATGCATTGTTGTTGTGACGCTAAAAAAAAATTATCTCCTATCTGGCAGCATCCTTCTTGGCATGCTTTTATTCCTGAGCACTCAGCATCAAAATAAGCTCCGCCCTGCTGTGTACATGAATATTGTCCTGTTTGGCTGGCGCATTGATTATTTACTAAACAGCATCCTACATTACAAACATTTGTATCTTCACACTGCACACCAAGCTGGTACTTACCTTTACAATTCTCCTGGGTGGTAGCTAAACATGTATCTCCAGAAGCTGTTTCTTCACAACATCCTGTCTGCTCTGCAGATACAGTATTAAGAGAGCTTATTATTATGATAGTTATTACCAGATAAATTTGTAGTATTGATTTTGTTCTAATCAGCAACATTATCACCTTTTTTAATATTTTAATGGTGGCTTGTTTTATTTAAGGTTTTCACCAGCAAAAAAAGATATTTTTTCTATAAGGCATACTTTATTTTAACGAAAACAATATATTCAGAAAATTATTCATCAATTACTCTCGGTGCAAGTATGAACATCATGCTTAATTTGTCCATGACCTTAAAATCTGCTCTCAATGGATATTCATTTCCAAACTGTATAACAACATTTTCAGCTAGCTTTGATCCTTTTACTATTTTTTTTAAGTATTCTAACGAGTACTTTGAGACAACATCATCACCACATTCAATGGTTGTTTCATCATTGCCTGTAACCTTTACTATTGCAGAATTTAATTTACTTTCTGCTTCGATTACAAATTGGGTTTTATCTGATTTGAAAGCTACAGATTCTGCTACTACCCCCATATCATCTATTGCCTCATAAAAAACACTTGATGGCATTTCTATTTTCGCTCCAAACTTTAAGTTAGGTAAGGTATGTTCTTTTTCATCGTAATCCAACAAAGTTAATTTAAAAGTTCTTGAGCTCTCCCCTTTTAGTTTTATGATCAGCTGGTTTTTTTTATTATCCATCTCTAAGTGCAGAGTATCGCTAGGTTTTGCCCTCTTTAATATCTGGTTTAATCCTTCCAAAGAAACAGATATTTTAGTTTCATTTTCTACCTCATATTCCACAAATGCTGAGCTTAATAGTTTAAACACTATCATTGAAACCTTTGCTGGATCCATAGCCTTTAATTCTATTGCATTACTATCAACTACAAATGTTACTTCATTAACTAATTCAGATATAATACTCACACTTTCTTTTAGTAGCCTTGGTTCCGCTAAAACTAATTTCATCTGCTACTTAGGCTCAGGTTAATTTATATGAATTACTGTAATAGATCATGTATCTTTTCTTTTATTTTTTTATGGGCATGCTTATCAATCTTTGATAGCGACTGAATTACATCTGCTTGAAAATACATACCATCTTCTCCAGGCATAACCCTCCCAAAAACACGTAGGTAATCTCCATTAGGGATCGGTATATTATTCACTAAAATTGTTATATTACCACTGCCATCATCCAACACTAAATAAGTTTCATTATTGCTAATAACCGTTCCAGACACAGCTATTTTACTTCCGCTAACCCTTAATGTTTTAATAAACTCTTCTTGATAAGAATCAGCATTATTCATAAGCCCGCCAACGATTTTGACATTTTGTACATTCAAAGAATCTTGTTTCAGCTTCATCACCCGAACGAGTTTGCATTGTCCAGTATAATGCAGTACCATTACCGCATTTTGGGCACGTTTCCTTAATTTTTGGATGCGCATCAATTTTTTTGTCTATCACTTCTATTATTGATGATTTTTCTTTTCTAACCCTCTCTTTTATAAGAACATTCAGACGATGTTTAGTAACAGTGCCACATGTTTCACATGTTATCCCTTTATTCCCATCCTCTTTCTTTGGAATTAATAATGCTCCACATTTAGTACAAAACTGCATAAACAAGAAATGTCAACATGAGTATTTAAAAAGATTACGTTAATTAAAAACCGTCACAGAATAATGGCTTATTTAATATTCCAGTATGAATTTGCTTAAAACATACCGATTAATCTAACTGCTAACAGCTTTACATATCCAAACCAGGGTATCCTAAACCATGCCTTACCAATAATTTGTTCTTCAGAAATCTCACTTTCAGAATTACTACTTGCGCTGTTATGATCCCCTTTTGTATGAAACACCCTCTTACCATTTGATTCATAAATTCCAACAATCCTATGTATTATTGGGTCTGATCTGCCTACATCAAAAACTATTACCTCCCCTACAGTAAGTTTCTCTGGTTTCATTCCCAATATCACCATTATGTCTCCAGTATTAAATCCATTTTTAAAATTGTACTGAGAAAACTGCTCCTTTGTAATACTTACCTGCTCTTGATACCAAGCACCGCACATATTCCAAAACTCATCAAAACTTAATTTTTTCTTTTCGGTTATAAATACACCGCAAGCACCATAAGCCCCATCAGCACCAACAGTTTTATGCTCCATACTTCCGCTTACTACTGCTACTATTGGATGGCTTGTTCCTAAAGCTAATCCCAGCCCCGGTAAAAACAAAAATTTGACTATTAAGAAAGCTAATATTGCAGATACAAGCCAGCTCCATATTGAGTCATCATGCCATATAAACTGCCATATCTTCTTAAGGTTCATATACTAAACGAAATACTTAATAATAAAAACCTTTTCTTTTCTGTGATGTATGACACTATAATCATAGGCACAGGTTGCAGTGGTTATGCTGCAGCTATGTATTGCGGTCGTTTCAACATGAAAACCCTCCTTATTGGTGAAGATCATGGTGGTTTAATAACATGGACGGACACAGTAGAGAATTATCCCGGTTTCAAAAAGCTTACAGGTATTGAACTATCAAATAAACTAAGAGAACATGCACAAGAATATAACATTGAAATAAAGAGTGATTATGTAACAAAGATTACTAAATCAAATAAAGGATTTTCAGTTGCTACAAGCAAACAAACTTTTAAGACTAAAACAATTATTTATGCTACTGGTACTAAAGTAAAAAAACTTGGTATACCTGGTGAAGATAAATTTAACAGTAAAGGCGTACATTTTTGTGCTCTTTGTGATTCTTACAGTTATAAAGGCAAAGATGTCTGTTTAATTGGTGGTTCTGATTCTGCTACTAAAGATGCATTGGTACTTTCAGAAGTTGCGAAAAAGGTTTATATTATTTATCGTGGTACGCAAATACACCCCGAACCAATAAATATGGAGCGTGTAAAAAAGAAGAAAAATATTGAAATAATCAATAATACTAATGTTAAAGAAATAAGAGGAGACAGATTTGTTACTCATGTAATCCTTGATAGACCATACAAAAAAAGCAACGAATTAAAACTTTCGGGAGTGTTCATAGCAATTGGGCACACTTCATTATCAGATCTTGCTAAAAGCATTGGTGTTAAAACAAATAAAAATGGAGAAATTTGTATTAATCGTCGCTCTGAGACAAATGTTCCTGGTTTTTACGCTGCAGGAGATGTTGCTGACACAGGATTTAAACAGGCTATTACTGGAGTTGCAGAAGCAGTTACAGCATCTTATTACGTATTTGAGTTTATAGGCAGCAGCAAATAGCTTTACTTACTAAACTTATTATGCAATCCATCAAGTATTTGTTTCATACCCAATAACTCTTTTTGTATGCTAAGATTAGTTCTAGATAGCGCAGCCTCAACATATAGCTTTGTTTCAGAAAGTTCCTTCTTAAGATCCTCTCTAGTATCAGTTGGGTGAATCTCCTAAAATAAACCAGAGGAGTAATATTGCTACTAATGCTAATGATATAACAATCGCCCCATTAATAATTTTATCTAGTTTCATATTATCCACCTTTAAGGCTTACAGCAACAAAAAAGATTACAACAAGTATCATACCTATTATCAGTGATATCTCTATAAAATCTAGTCCATTCTTTAAGTTTTTAGTTTTATTAACAATATCACTCACCATCATTCTATTCACAGCATAGTCCTTATTAAATTCTTCGTAGAAAAAGTTGAAAGTTTTACATTAACGCCAATATTCATTCTTTAAATCTTTCAGCTGTAAATCTATGTATTTTACACTCTTGTTTAGTCCAGCTGTCCTCAACCAACCCTGCTTTTTTGCATACCTGGGTTAGCATATCTTCCACTTTACTTCCGGGTAAGAATAATTGTGGTAGTATCGTTCCTTTAAACGGTGGTATCTCCGCTATTAATCCATGTTCACCGTACTTTATTTTTTCCTTGTATTGATCATGTCTTACTTCCTCCGGGTGTGATAACAATGAAATTTCAATTTTTATCTTTTTGAGTTCTTTATTAGTTAATGGATTATGCTTTTTATCTTTTAGAGCAGCATATCTAGCTGCTAAGCACACGCTCACTCCAAGTGGCAGCCTAGTATCCATGGTCCCCATAGATCCTCTCGGATGCCCTGCCTTGTATAATGTTACAAATACTGGTTGTTTTTGTAGAAATCTTGTCTCATCATACGTCTCTTCTCCATTTATGACAGCTGACTCTATAGCTTTACGTACAAGTGCAAGAAGATCTCTCTTTTCTTTATCATTCATTCAGTAGCTTTAAACAATTCTCTTTAAAAGTTTTATTAGTTTTTTTTATTCTTTCTGCAGCATCGTTTAATGCTTTTATTACATCTTTTTTTGATTCAAAAGTTAAAATTGGTTCTTCAGTTAATGAGTGTGCTATAGAATACCCTGCTATCTCCGTATCTTTATCAGCCCATAACTCTTTTGTAAGAGCATTACAAAATGTATGATCCTCACCTTTTATCTTAAGTTTGATTAGATTCTTTGTCTTTTTTATAACTTCTAATTCCATGTAACTTTTTGTCTAGAACTACTTTTTAAACCTTCCGATCTTCCAAAGCCCAACTTTCACAATGTGCTTTCTTCTAGTATGAAATGGTAATGTGCTCATTAATGGCAGGTCTAGTGATGTTATTTCTTCAACAACAAAATCATTTTTTTTAGTTAATCTTTCAACAAACTCTTTAGACTCAATCTTATGAACTGAATAAATAATATCTGCAATGCCCATTGCCTTCTCTAAAAATAACTTATCCGCATGAACATTTTGTACTCCAAATGGCGGGTTTTGAAGTACTACATCTACTTTTTTGTTAAACGTCTTAACATTACAATTAATAAACTCTGCATTTAATTTTTTATGGAATTTTTTTTCAAGAGCTTTATGATTTTCAGACGCGATATTTAACGCGTCAATATCAATATCAACAAAAAATACTTTTTTAGCGCCTAGTAATAATGCACCTAATCCTAACACTCCGGTACCACACCCAAGATCTGCTATAACCTTTCCACAATTTCCATCAAGGTATATCTTCCATAATATCCCTGCAGCTAGTTCTGAGTTTGTTGAGTATTGTTCATATTGCGCTTTGGGAAGTTTAAACTCTTTAATCTTAGAAAGGGACATTGCTATCCATTTTTTAGTTTTCATTCTTTTTTTTAAGAAGATCCCCTATGGTTACACTTGAATCCTTAAAGCTAACTCCTTCAATATCATCTTTTTTTGTTTTTTCAGTGAGTTTTATTCTAAAAAACTGCTCCAACTTTTTTAAAATACTATCATTGGGTACTGACCCTGATTCTATTTTTGTTATCATAGATTTTTTCTCTGATATTGCAATTGCTAAATCTTGTTGGGTTAAATTTCTTTGCTCTCTTGCTTTTTTTAGTTGTACGGCATAATCACTTAATAATAACTCTTCATCATCAGCTACCTTGATAAGTATTTTTGGTTTTTCTTTTGGACGATCGATTATATTGCCATGTTTCCTGCAGTCAGAGCATAGCGCTAATATTGTGTTTTCTATTTTTGTCTGTAATAATATCCCTTCTTTTCCGCATAATTCACATGAGCTCATAAGAATTAGAAAAACTTTCTTTTTTTATGTTTTTTGGCACACTGTTATGTTACCATTCAATAATTCGCAAATAATAGGAAGTAACTCATCTTCAGTTTGCAGCCCTTCAATCCTGAGATCTCCTAACACTATGGCAGGCAGCTCATTTATCTTATAGTTTTCACGTACAATGCCTATTAACGGTTCTTGTTCAAAATCAGCATCTATAGAAAAGATTAACAATGATTTGTCAAACTTCTCTTTTATATTTGTTAAAATAGCCCCTTGAGATGAACAATCCGAGCATCCTTTGTTTGAATAAAAGTATAACAGACTAACTGTTTCAGATTCACATAATTGCTCAGTTTCTTTATACAACAGCCAATAACGTAATTCTGATAGCATATACTCTCTTTTTAGTGTATTGAACTCTTCGTTATCAGTTAATGATTGTGATATATATCCTTCAAGTTTTTTTCTTGTATCTTCCAGGCTGCCTAAGTTTATCCCTAATGCTTTTAATGCTGCTGCGCATCCATTTTCTTTGTTGCTAAAACTTTGTAAATAATTATACTGTAGCTGCACACTATCTAAATCTAACTTTTGCTGGTATGTTTCTGTTTCGACTACATTCGCCCTTTCATTTGTTAACATAACTCCCAGTAATAAGCCCGTTACAAACACTAGTAATGTTATCATCCCTGCAGCAAAATATCTTTTTACTGATATTTTTCGTTCTACCATCTCTGTTTTTTTCCTCTTGTTAAATCAAAGAAAACGCCTAATAGTACAACACCAGCTAACACCCCGTACATTAATAAGTAGGATGGTACTGCAAAGTATCCTTGTTTTGTCAGTTTTTCCTTGCATGCCTTATGTGCATAGTATAACAATAAAACTGCAAACCCGGTTAGCGATATCGAAAAGAATATATTTGTAAAATTTAGGTCTATCATACGAAAATTATTAATCCCCCACTTTAATCCAGGCAATATATTTAAGTTTGTAAAATACAACATCTTTAATTTTGCATATAATGGTGCAACAATATTAGAATATGCTACTAATAATATAATCATAAACACAACTATTCCCTCAAACATAAGTCTTGGCATTTGTAGCATTCCAAAGTCACCATATTCCTTATTAAATATCATTCTTCTATACTTCAACGCATTTAGTATTGTTCCTTTGTACCACCTGTTTCTTTGTGCATAAAACGCTTTGAATGTGGTTGGCGCCTTTGTGTATACTTCAGTATTAAAAACTTGAACTATCTTATAATGATATTTTTGCAAACGCAGCGATATTTCTAAGTCTTCTGTTAAATTATTTTCACTGAATCCTCCAACCTTTTCTAGCAACGATTTTCTGTATGCACTAAACGGGCCTGGTGCTACGCTTATGCAGTCTAAGCTGCTCATCAGTTTTTTATAAAACAAATTAAACATATACTCGGCCCATTGTATTTTTTGTATCCATGTTTTTGGTTGCCAAACCTTCATTAATGGTAGTACTGCGGCTATTTCTTCTCCTTCTTCAAACACGGGTAAAAGTTTTTTGATTGCATCTTCTCTTATTATACTGTCAGCATCAAACGGTATAAATATCTCACCACCAGATTTGCTTAACAAAACATTTAATGATGCACCTTTTCCACGATTTTCTTGGTTATATAATCTAACTAAATATTCTTTATTAGACTCAATAAATGTTTCAACAACCTGCCTTGTTTTGTCAATACTTCCATCATTCATCACAAGGATTTCCATTTTTTCTTTAGGATAATCTAGTTTTATAGCTGAGTTCAATGTGTCTATTATCCCTTTTTCTTCATTAAATGCTGGTATTGCTATAGTCACAAAAGGGAGTCTTGTTGGTTCTTTATTGTTGTCAGATATTCCATCTTCCATGAAGACTATTAACCAGAATACAATCATATAAAGCAAAGCAAAATATACTAACCAAATTAGTATTACAGCAAAGGTTATCATCTCTTTTAGGGTTATGTACTAATCTTATTTAAGATTAACGTCTCAGCAAGGTTAGATACTACTAAATAATTGTTAACAACCATCAATCAAAATTAAGCCGTATTGTTCTTTTATTGTACTTTCCATTTTTTCAAGAAATAAAAAACAAATATTATCTCACTTAATAGTTGTTAGTTGCAATCGAATGAGGGGCTTAATCTCCTCTAAAGCGATCTACAAGTTCTTTTCTCATTTCTAAATATTTATCAAAAGTTGGATTATCAAAAATTTCTCTTGCGTATATTTCATCTAATTCTCTGGCCCGATTATGAGCTTGCAATTGTGCTTCTTCAGAAGACATTCCATTTCTTTGATATTTTTCTGATAAAGTTAATTCTGCTACTTCATGAAGTACAATTGGTTTTCTAAAGATTGGACTTATTGATGCCCATAAATAAATTTCGTAATGACTGTCAAAATGATGATATTCTGCGGGTTGTCCAGAATTTTCGTCATCATAGGCGACCAAAATAGTTAAACCTTCAAATTTTAATTCAGTCCAATCTTCTAATTCAGAGCCATCAACTAAAGCTCTCAATGTTTGATAATCAATATCCATAGTTACTACTATTTAGTTAATATTTATAAATCTTTCTCGCCCCTCATTAGACTTCTTCGGCTTCGCCTCGACCACGCCGCGTTTTCGCCTATCGGCTCGCATTTTTCCCAAATCGCCTTCGGTGGCTTCGTTAAATTCCGATGTTAGTTTTAATAAAATTTCATTCCTATAAAAGAACGAATCGGAGACTAAAAAATAGATCTGGGCTTTGACTAATCTGAAAAATAAGAAACGTTGTCTCTAAAGCTCTCTGACAACTCTTGCAAATCCATTTAGACCTTCTTGAGAATCTATATGGTAAGAACCAACTACTGATTTTGCATCAAATCAAAACAAACTCTTCCAGATCTCAACCTCTTCGCTTTCGTATATTATATTAAATTTATTAGAAGCCCCAAATAAAAATAACAAACCAGTTTTGCCGTCCCAAACTTGCCCAGATTTCATATCCTTATCAATGTAAAAATATTTAATATTATACTTCCTTATAACCTTCTCTGCCTCATCAATATCAGTTGTATGAAACAATGTTTGAATATCATACCATCTTTCTTTCAGGTTAGGAGAATTATAATAATGCTCGTCAATCACATTCTTATTTCTACTAATTGCACTTATCCAAAATCCATTATCTGGATGGGACAAAACAACACTTTCAGTTTTTGATTCACCTCGCAAAAATTCCAGGCTACTAAACACATCTTTAGACGGTTCAGCATCCACTAACTGGCCAACTGCCAACACAGATGATAACACAACTCCTGCAGCAGCTAGTATTAAAATGGCATTCCGAAAAAATCTGTAACCTCGTTCATCATTAAACATATGTTGTAAGCCTAATATTGCTATTGGACTAGCCGGTATCATCAAGAAAGATGCTCCCCATTCTGTAAATAAACTTAAAACAAATAATCCAATAACCAGCGCATACACACTAGCATACTGATATTTTGTATTCTGAAACGAATGAAACCCTACAATTGTTAGGAAAAGAACAAACAGACTAACACCGTTTATAACACCAAACTCAAAAAATGGGAATAGCACATGACTGGATAAGCTCACAGGAAGACCATACCTTATTAGGGGTATAAGCCCAACACAAGCTACTCCAACCATCTGGATACTTGGAATTTTTTTTGAATGAATCCATAATACCATCAACAGAAATAACACTATCACCAAATAATTAATCCCAAACAGAGGAATTGGTAGCAAAAAAAATGTAGAAAAAAAAGTATTTTTAAGTTGTTGAGAAAAATAAGCCAAGAGTATCAGCAATAATACAACAGAATGTGTATCAGATACATTTGCAAGATACAAAAACGAGGGTGTACCAGCTAGCAACAAAATAGATAAAACACTAATTGTCTTAGTTATACCATGAAACCTCAAAATGAAATAGAATATCACCACAATCATTAAACAAACAATTAATGGCACAATCTTTGACGCCAGTTCTAAACCCAATATACTTCCAACAAAAGTAATAATAATAGGATACGGATTAAAAACATGCCTGCGCCCGCCAAAACTAAGTGGATCTTCGCTTATCAATGGATCTTCTGCGATCCTAAGATAATAATAAGATTTTTCGCCTATAATAGAGTCTTCTCTAAACACCTGCGGGATCATGATCACTAAACCAACAATCACAACTAATGGTATCAACAATTTAAGCTCAGCAAGCCACTTCATACAATTTCCCCCCGTCCAGCTGCTGGAAGATTAATGGGAAACATTCTTCATTGATAGAATAAGACAATGTTTCCTTACCAATATCCTCTTGCATGTCCTTAGATAAATAAATGTAGTCAACAGAATATTTCTCAAGGTTTTTTAAAGCAAATACCTCTGACTCAGTTGTGTATACCTCTTCAACTGCATTGTATCGATCATTGATATCCCCGCTGCCTATAAAGTTAGTGTCAATTACATTTTTTCTTTGTGTATAATAATTAATAAGATGACCCTCGTTTATTCCGCCTAAGATTACCGACGAAACAGGAGTCTCTGCTCTTATAAAAGAAAGCAATTCAATCTCAATTGGAGTTGGCGCTTTATCTACAGCTTCAGCTCCAACATTAATGCTTTGTAAGCCCATGGGCAATATAATCAACAAGAGCATTATCACAAAAATAGTTTTACTAAACCTTGCAACCTTTGTAATTGAGAGGTAATTAAAAAACCGTTCATATCCAACACTTGAAACAATAATAAAACTTACTCCTAGTAATACTATCCCAATGTTTAATGGTATTAGTTTAAAGATTAAAAGCAACAATAAAGATAGCGCAAATGCAGCATATAATAAGACAACCTCATTCTTTTTTGTTATAGATCTAAATAGCCCATATATTCCAAATATTATTGATAACACCCCGATATTTCCAGCTAACTCTAAGAAGCTTAAATCACTAAAATAGTTTTGTAATACACCTGTTGGTATATTCTGATACACCACGCCCATTCCATTGTTTAGAAACACCTCTTTGTAAAAAAAGAACTGAAAAAGTAACACGAATAATCCCAGGAATAATGTAGCTTCTTTTTTTACTGCAGTAAGCTTAATTTGCTCAACATAAATAAGTATATGCCACATAATCAGCGTTATAACAATAACAAAAACTAATGGATTTAAAGCACCAATAAAAAAGCTTACAACAAGGAATGGTGCTAAATACAATTTATTATCAATCTTCAAAAACAAATAAAAAAATATTATCGAAAGCGGTATGAACAACGCAAATGATTCTAGCTTATTAAGTATTTCACGCCACATAATTGGTAACCATACAGAAGATATCGCAGCAATACAGGCATATTTCTTATCTTTTACCAGCAATCCTGCAGCAAGATAGGTTGTTAGAGGTATCAGAAAAACAAATAATATTGGGAGTACCTTAAGTGACACCAGCCCAAATACAAAACCAAAAAATCCAAGCAAATACCAGTACAAAGGACTTCCAAATATAGTCCTTCCGCTATGGCTTAGCTCATCATATCTTAATGGTAACCCTGTTTCACTTATGTGTTCAGCTTGTCTTAACAAAAAATAAGATCCATCAGAGCTAAAAGTATCAGTTCTAAACACTAGATATAATTGTATCCCTGCTGCTAAAACCCCCATAATCACTATAAAGATTATTATTTTAAGGTTCATTTTTTTCTTCAGCAACAGTTTCTTCTATCACATTGATACTATCAGATTCTTCATCAGGCACATTAATGATAGTTTTATCAGTATGTTTTTTTGTGGATACTTTTTCTAGTTCTTTAGTTTCATGCTCCATACTAGTAGTATCTTCATCAATTTTTTGAATTTTTTCAGAATTCAAATGCGGCTTAAGCTCCCCCTCTATTATATCAAAATAATCATAAAATTTTGGGGATAGTTTGATTAGTTTAGTTCTACCTTTCCGGTCTGATACTATAAAATCATTTTCTTTAAGTGATTTAATATGATCATAAGCACCACTACCACGCATCTCAACTATCTCAGACTGCATAACCGGCTGCTTATATGCAATTAATGCAAGTGTTTTCATTGTTGGCCCATCAAGTTCTGTTTCACTTAACAAGTTTGCAGTTAAATAATTAAATTCTTTTTTTAATGCTAATTTAAACCTTCCATTTTCCTGCTGCACCATCAATGATCCTGGTCTGTCATTAAACTCTTTTATTAGTTTGTTTAAAACTTCTTTTACGTATCCTACAGACCCTATACCACAAAGTTTGCTTATCTCTTCTACGTCCATAAACCTGCCGGTTGTGAATAATATCGCTTCAACCTTATTTTTAGAATCTTCCATAATTTAATAAACAAAGTAAACTTTTTAAACCTTAGTGGTTACTTACTTCCATGGTTTTCTCAATTTATTATCTTGGAGGGGCTTTAGCATTACTTTTAGTTAGTTCTATTCGTCAAGTTAACGAATATCAACGAGGTGTTAAGTTTACATTAGGAAAATATTCAGGCATTATGAGCCCTGGTTGGAGATTAGTAATACCGGTTTTTCAGTCATACCAAAAAATAGATCTTAGAGTAAAGACTGTTGATGTACCTGGGCAGGATTGTGTCTCAAAGGATAATATCTCATTAAAGGTTAATGCAGTTCTTTATTATAAGGTCAATAAACCTGACAAGGCTGTTCTTGAGGTTGAAGACTTTGATTTTGCTGTGTCACAATTAGCTCAAACAACTATGCGGAATATTATTGGTGAATTTGAACTTGATGATATCCTTTCTAAAAGGGAAACAATAAATACTAAAATACAAAGTATTGTTGATAAAGAAACTGATGTTTGGGGGATTAAAGTTACAAATATAGAAGTTAAAGACATTGAACTGCCAGAGAACATGAAGCGTGCTCTTGCTGCCCAGGCTGAAGCTGAACGAGATAGACGTGCTAAGATTACTTCAGCAAGCGGGGAGAAAGAAGCTGCTAAGTCATTTTTAGAGGCTGCACAATTAATGAGCAAAAATCCAAGCACATTGCAGCTAAGGTTGCTTCATACATTACAAGAGATATCAGCAGAAAAGAATTCTACAATTATTCTCCCGATTCCAATAGAGTTGATGGAATTTTTTGGTAACAGGAAAAAATAATTTTAATTACTTTTAATATCAACAGCGTCACTATTTAAGGTCACAACTTCCATTACATTTCCTCTTATAGTTCTAGTAGTTGGTTTACGAGATACCCAATATTCATCAGCAACGTCTAAAACAAAAACATTCAGTGAAGTTCTGCTACGTAAACCTAATTCAGAATACCCATTTTCACCAAGGACATGCACTGGACCTTTACCGTCCCTGCCAACATTTCCTCTTATTACATCCACGATATTATCTTCTCTATCGCGTGTCACAATTTCATATTTTATATTTGCATCTTTAAAACTGCTTACTACTTGTACACATGCAGCAGTATTTCCGCATCTTGAATCTTTCGTAGCAAATCCAGTGGTTATACCAACTACTGATTGTACAAATGCTCCAAAAAAGAACACTGAAGCTAATAATAAAACAACTACAAGCACTTGTGTTGGTGTGCTTACCCTAATATCAACCCCTTTCATAACAAGATTCTAATACTTAATTATTTATAAACTTAACTGAAAGGTGAGCTGTGTGTAATCAGGTGACATATGTCACCAGATAATATTCCTTGCAAGATCATGAAATATTTCTGATGGCGTCTTCCAATTCAGGTTCTGATGTGGCCTAAAATGATTGTGCCTAGTATAAGCATAGTTTTATTGTTTGGTCTTAATATTTATTTTACAGTTTATCAACCGAAAGATTTATATACCACTAAAGAGTAATAAATGTATGAAAACTAATCGGGAATCTTCGCCTGAAAGACCACGATACTCTGAAATATTAGTAGATCATTATAATCATGAGCTTACTGCCTTGCACACCCAATTAAAGCAGATACAACACGCAATTGGAAGAAACGAAGAAGAACGCTTTTCTTATAAAAACACTCTTTTAGGAAGGCTTACACTACCATTTTTTGGTGGAAGAAACGGAATAGCAATGAGATTTAAAAAACTAAAGGGACAAGAAAAAAACATTGATGGAGAAATAAACAAGCTTATAACCAAGAGGGATAATTGCATCAGCGCTTACGTTTTACCTAAATCGCAATCAAATTCGCCTGAAAGACCACGATACTCTGAAATATTAGTAGATCATTATAATCATGAGCTTACTGCCTTGCACACCCAATTAAAGCAGATACAACACGCAATTGGAAGAAACGAAGAAGAACGCTTTTCTTATAAAAACACTCTTTTAGGAAGGCTTACACTACCATTTTTTGGTGGAAGCACGGGGATAGCAAGAAGATTTAAAGAACTAAAATTACAAGAAAGAACCCTTGAAAGGAAAATAAACCATTTTACAACAAATATAGATTATTTTAAATATTATTAGAAACTCTAAAACACCCTAATCTTCTCTTTCAAAATTAAAGTTAACTTTTAAACACTGATTCCTTTTTACAGTTACAGATTTCCTATCCTCATTTGCTTTTAAAGATAACTTTCCACCCACATTACTTTTAACATCAATGATATCAAAATCAACAGCACCTATACGATCTCTTTTAAACTCTAAATCATTATTCCCAAAATCAAGAACGTCCCCTTCACTAATAACAGCTGTATATTCTTTAGCGCCTTCTAACAAAACATGGTTCTCATCACGCAAAGTTAGCTCATAAGTTACAACAGCATCATCATATCCTGGTTCGTTTACTGTAAACCCAACAGCTACGCTTAAGCTGTCATCACATACTGATTCCATCACTGCGCTTCCAGCCAATGAATTATTAACCCCTGATGATTGAAAATACACTCCAGCAAAAAATACAGTTAAAAGCACTACAACACCTAAGACCATCCGTCTTGGAGTACTTAAACTTAAATCAACCTCTCTCATTAGAATACTATAAATAACTGCTTATATATAAATCTATCTTTAAGATTGCATTGTAATGTCTTCGGGACGCAAAGGCTTAAATATATCGGGTGCCTAAGTTTGAATATGAAGATTATGAAAGTGATTGACAAGAAAGTTGGTGACACAGTCTACTACAAGTACAGAATAAACCTTCCTAAAAAAATAGTGGAAAATAGTAGGCTTTTGGAGAAAGATTTAGTTATAACTTTAGAAAAAGGAAAAATCCTAATTTCAAATATCGAGTAATTAAAAATACTATTTAACTAGAGAAATAATTCTATCTAGCTCCTCTATAAGTTCTTTTGTATCTGCAAAATATTTGGGGTAAGCCCTTTTCAGGTTTTTTACATCATCAACGCTTACTAGAACTACATCATACTCTAAATCATCTTTATGTTCTTTTTCCTTCATACCATAATCTTTTATAGCTTTTTCTTTCTCTTCTTCAGAATTACCATATTCGGTAATGATCAGTCTCTTATTATCTTTAACCATGCTTAATTCAAGTAAAAAAAACTTGGCTTCTTTCTTATTTTTCTTTTTTTGTTCAGTATACTCTCTAAATGCATAAGTGAAACCCTTTAACTTATCAATTGCCTTGAGTTCATCTTCTTTTTCTTTTATTCTTCTGTATAATTCATCCTTATTATTAGGAGTATTTTCCAGAAAAGGATATCCTTCAAGATCGGAAAACGCGGAACTAACTAATAAGAAAAACTCTGACCATTCAGAACGTCCTTTGCCGAACTTCATAGCTTGTTGTGTAATAAAATCAATTGTTTCAATTCCTGTAGCCCACAAATGTTGTAATTTTGTTCTTATTTGTATCTCTATCTTAAGGTCATTAAATACTACCCTATTCTTATCACTCTGATAATTATAAACTAAATGAAGCCCCCTGTATCCATCCTCTTTAGGAAAATGGACATAATCTTTTTGGTTTGATTTTTTATGCTTTAAATCACCTCTTAAGAATTTTTCTTCATATAATTTTCTTGCAAGTTTGACATTAGGAACAATAGCTCTACATCCACCAATATCCTGCATTTGATAAAGATTCATAGAAGGCTTATGGTTATTATAGCCTCTTTTTAGTTTTTGGATAATGGAAGGAGTACGCTTAAGACGTTGGGCAACTATTGAATTTGTATGTAAATCTTCTGAATATTTTTTAAGTCTCATATAGAAAATATGCAGGGGATAATTATGGCAAGCCCTCCAATTTTCAAAAATAACCATAGCGCGCTCTTCATCCTCATGAGAGACTTTTTTTCTACCACTCACTACTTTTCCAGCCCAATTAACTTCATCTTTAGTATATTCTGGCTTTTCCCATGTTAACTTTCTTTTTTTTCTCATATTCTCTAGGATTATAGGTTAGTATATAAAATTAACTGCGCGGTAAATTCGGGAACCGAAAGATTTATAATCTTCGGGTACCTAATATAGAGTATGGTAAAATGTAAAAATTGTTCCTCAGAAAATATCACAAAAAGGGGACAAAGAAAAACTAAGAATAAGGGGCTTATTCAGAGATACTTCTGTAAGGGTTGTAAAAAACGCTTTGTTGTAGATGATGGTTTCTTCAAGAAAAAGAATAACTCTGACAAAATAACCCAAGCAATTCATCTTTACTTTTCTGGAGCATCATTAAGGAAATCTCAAGAGCATCTAGGAGTGTTCCATCCCCACAACGCTTCACACATGACCATCCTAAGATGGATTAGGGAATATGCTTCTCTTGTTGGTTCTTATGTAGATAGCCTTAAAGTGCAGAATAGTGATAGTATAAGCTTTGACGAAATGGAATACAAGACCAAAGGGAAGCAGAGCTTCTTTATTGATGTAATTGATATGGATA
>ERZ1292623.1272-Hain-H51-01um-R1-1272-length-24562-cov-17_pt1 | contig 24562 bp, 24 predicted proteins | sample MGYA00564398_ERZ1292623 | MGnify/ENA primary metagenome ERZ1292623 (study PRJEB36523, sample SAMEA6512633) | groundwater metagenome | collected 2019-01-07 | study: AquaDiva: Metagenomics assemblies of 32 groundwater samples | reverse complement strand
TATTCATGCTATCGCCTAGGTTGAGCCATAATGTGCCATCAGAACGTAGCACGCGTCGCACTTCCCGAAATATCTCCACTAAATGGGATATGTATAAATCCACTGTAGGTTCCTGTCCAATCTCTCCCCGCCATCCATTGCAATGAATACAAGTATCTGATTTCTTTTCTCGATGACTATCTACGCGTGCCTTAGCATTGCCAACTCTACCTACCTCATAATCTCCAATTCCCCCACTTGCTGGAATTATTTGAGATTCCCATACATGATTACATGAATTATCACCACCCCAGACTTGGGGTTCTGTCTGATAACTCCGGAGTCCAAAATACGGTGGAGATGTGATACAAACATTTACACATTCATCCGGCAATGAACGAAGTATATCCAATACGTGCCCATGGATAATTGTGTCACGTTCCACCTCCCTACTGATATTCTCCTTTTCCATATTTCCCCCAAAATGAATCTAGGTTTAATCGTTTTAATGAATCCATGTCTAACTATGGATTTACTCAAACAATTAAACCTAGGGTTGTTTCTGTTATGCTATTCAGATGCCAATAGATTGCTTGAACTCCTTGATGATTTCTATTGCTTCATCTAGTGAAAGTCCTTCTTGATAGTCTTGTTCCTGTTCACCTAGTTCGCGACGATAGGTAATTGTTTGGTCTATCTCTATCGTGAACTCCAGATAATAATCCCCATGATAGACAGTGAGCCGGATTTCCCCAGAGTCTCCTACAAACTGATTATTCCTAAATCCCGAAATATGAGATTTTAATTCATTTTCAATCGTCATAATACCTCACACGCATTTCCTGCACATGCAATGACCTTCTGAATTTCGGAATTATCTTCTTCTTCGATGATTTCGGATAAATCTATCTGGGCTAAATATCCTACCATTTCATTGTATCGTTCTTCTGTGAATTCTTCAAATGGGGTTTGTTTGTAGTTACCCCCATCATAGGGAAGAAATGAAATTCCATTCCAATCATTCCGGTTCTCCCATAACCATTCCCCCACCGTATCCCACTCATTTTCTTTTACTGAAATTGTAACAGAAACATTGTGTCCATTCATTCCTCGTCGATGTGTAGGCTTTATCCATAACTGATGGAATAACTTGACTCTCTCTAATAAATCCAATGGACTTTCATACTCGCGAGTCGTTGCACCATCAGGTGCCTTCATGGGGATAGAAATAATGGCACCACTTCCAATGATTTCATCTTCAATTAGGTTGGGTAATTTCTCTTTTAGGTAGGGATAGATAGGCTCATTCTTGTTTACGCGTAATCTGCGTATATAATATTTACTATTGTGTGTCACACCAGATTGGGTAATAAAGTTATGAGTGTCTTTTACGTCTATACAGTAGGCCGTTTTATAAGATCCACTTGTTTTGGAAACGTTTGCTCTTTGCACAGATATTATAGGTTCATAATAAATGCCTATAGGTGGAACCGGTTTAACCTCCAAAAAACGTCCTCTAAATTCTGGGGGAAGTTTATATTCCATGCTTAGTGGAACATAATTCTCTATTAAGTGGAAGAATTTAATAGCATTTGCTCTGTCGAATGTTAATACAAGCCCACGGTTTTCTATGGTTTTAGTACTTATACTATAAGTGCCTAATAACCATTCTTGTAATATTTTTATTTGGTTTTCCGGGAAAGACTGAGTGGAAATTCTCATTGCCCATGAATCTTTTTTTCTGTCATTTCCATTTTTCCTCTTTATGGAAATTCCACCATCATCTAAGTACCAAATAGTAATTCCTAGCGGACTTAATTTTTCTATCCAATCTTTTTTAATAGAACGTTTAGCATTTTCATATATTTCGTCATATAAACTTGCTAACACCTTGGAACTTTTTGTGTCAACAGCTATAAAATTGTCTGTTACTTGTACTATACGGGCCCCCAATCTTTTTAATAAATTGGACTTCCAGAATAAGTAATCCTGTTGCTGTTTACAATGGCCTATTCTAAGATTTGCGCGGGTTTTTTTCCTTAGACTTCCATCTCCTAATAACGACCCTAAAATTACCTGTAATTCTATATCTGTGAGATTTGGTTCCTGACTTGCTATTTTATCCTCGCTAGTTAATGTGGATACTTCTTTCCATCCACATTCGGTTAAAACTCTATGCTCCGGAGTAAATCTTCCGCTTCCTGTGTGATATTTAGTGACTATTTTATACCACTCTGCTGTTGGGAACTTGTTACAATGCCAACCTTCTATTGGGCTTTTCGTAAATTCTTGTGTTCTCTCGTCATAACAAATAACTTCCTCGATTGATTTCTTTTTTACTAATGTTCCGACCTCTTCCCATTTTCCATTAGCCATTAGGATTTTTGTCTGTCTTTGTAAACAGTGCCATGCGTGAATCCCAGATGATGTACCTAAGACAAGACTTCCTGTCCCCTCGGGCTTAATCAAGTTTAATCTTGCAGCAGTATGTATCCCAATTATCTTAGCAACGCGCTCATTCTCTACTAATGAGACGCGCGATGCTTTTTCTATATCTAGCCCAACTAATCGGTTAGATGCAATGCCAGTCAGGGATATACCTAAGAGTGCATCTTTTTCTGTGTGCTCTTTCCATACATATCGTAAGTAGTGAAAGTCTGTGTACGATGCTTGAAGGGTCCCAATGAATGCAGCCACCCGGACTCGATTCTCGAAATCTTCTTGAGATTCAATTGTTGATGCGTTGATTGTGCATAAATTGCAAAAGGTATTGGGTCTTAATGATGCTTCGTTGCATGGGTTTACACCGTACTCGACATCGTTGGTCAACCAGAATGCAGGTTCCCCACTTCCACTATTCTTAATGACATCCCACTTCTCTTTGAATACCGATTGGGTAATTAGATTTCGATGAACAACCATCGAGTTATTAGACCGGGCCCGTTCAGGATATAAATAATACCATGCAATTTTCCCACATTGAATAAATGACTCATACTCTGTCTCTGATAGAAATATTGTCTTGACTAAATGATGGTGGGCTATCTCTATCTCATGTGATTTGAATTGGGAATTATACCCAATATAATTCTTGAGTTCGACATCTAAGTACGACTTGCAATTTAACATGTCCTCATCATCAATTGAGAATAACGATATTAAACTTGCTCGCCGAATTCCACCACTTAACACTGCATCCGCGATAATACATAAGACATCATGACATTCAATGGGAGTGAGTTTATCCCCATCTGCTTTCATGTTTAGTAATTCTTGAATCTTCTCTAAACAGACCCGAAGTGGTTCCGGCCCTGGTGCCTTTCCCCCACTTGTGACTAAGAGTGAACCCCGTGGGCGAATCTGACTGAAATCATAAATGGGGATATAGGAACCAGTGAAGTATGATTTCATGAGTATCTTGACTGCATCAGCCCAACCTTCAATCGAGTCATTTACCATATACTTCCGAGGCTTCTTGGGCTTTCGTATCTCCGGTAATTCTCGTACATGATGTCTTTGCACCGAAAACCCAAAACCCGACCCTGAAAGCAGAAGAAAGAATGCTTCACTGAACGCATGATAATCATTGATGGGTGCGTAGCTGCAGTTGAACATTCGTGTATGATTCGCTTCAATTGCCTTACCAGCAAATTGCATACTTCTTAAGCTGGGTAATACTTTCTTGTCATAGACATATTCATAATTCTCACGTATCTCGGTTTCCAATGATGGAAATCGTTGGATGTGCATCCCCATATTCCGGGATACAGTTTCTGGATATGTCTCTCGTCGTTGCTTATCCGGTAAATACCGGGCATATTTCATATAATGTATTATGTCTCCTAGAATCTCAACACTATTGACTGATTGCATCGCATCTCCCTACTAATGGTTCCCAATGGGACCCAATGAATATTTGTTCCTTCTTACAATTTCTACAAATCCGTTGGGTTGGGACCTTGGATTTGTATCCAATATGCTTATGTTTAAGGTCCCATGTCTTGACTTTCTCTGCCGGGAATATCTCCCAATTATGTGCTGCCATTAGATTCTCCCATCTTCTGTATCCCATGGCGAACAAAAATAAATCCCAATCCCTGCAAAATGCTCTCAAATCCATTCCCGCCCTGAAGAAACTGGGTCCCACCATATACAACAAATCCAATTCCCGTCCAAAATGTTTTGGACTTTAATAACTTCTTCATGACGCTCTCCTATCATTCAGTGATTGAATACAATGATCTAATGAGACACACCATGTCGCCCCATTAGACTCAATTAACTTTCCAACGGATTGTAATGACCGTATTTGCCCATCATTAAATGTGTGCTGTTCATCCCGGATGAGATAACAGAAATAAGTCTCATTTGGCCTTTTGTTACTATCATCAACTAACTCAGCAATGGCATATACCCCAGTCATTTTGGGGGTAATGACATATAAAATGAGATCACATTCCTTGCGTTGTCTAATTTCTTCTTCTTGACATTCTGGTGTCCAATCTGGCACCACGGGATTGAAATAATCTATCTTCAATCCTTGAATAATAATGTCCCGCCAAATAGATTCATTGGTGATTCCACCCAAAAACACTTTCATGGATTTTCCTTTAATTGTTTTTGACACTTTGGGCAATAACTTACAAACGCGCCTTTTCCTGTGATTGAGTCTGTGAGTGACCCAACCATTGTCCAGAGTGGAACCTTTGTTGCCCAATAGTGTTGGGCCCCGCAGACAATACAGGTTTGTCTTGCAAAAGAAGATAATTTGGTTCCTTTAGGTATGTGCATAATATTCTCCTATCAACGAAAGATGGGTCTATACCCTGCCTTAAAGGTTCCAATGGTGCCACTACTGGTAGTAAAGAATAATACACATCGTTCTCTCTCGGTTCCACGAATGACTAATGGATACCCAGTAATCGAAGTCGCAGCATTGGATACTAAGTTATCACTTACATCGTACAATCTATGATTAAAGGATGGGTCCAAATCTGCGACATCATTCGCTGCGAGATTAAACCCAATATTCACAACTGAGTTGGTATTCACCAAATACTCCTGATGGGTAAAGATACTTCGTAATTCCTCATCCGATAAGGATACATTGAAGAATGCTAATTCAGAAAAGACAGCATTGAATTGTGTATCCCCAGTTGGAGCACCTACTGAAAGGTATTTACTTCCCACAAATAAGTCAACCAGATTGACATCCGGTGCAGTGGTTGCTGTTGTCTGGGTTGCAACCACTTCCCCATTAAATAGTAATTTCATGTAGTAGGTGATTCCATCTTTTGGGTCTACCATACCACTTGAATTAAATGACCCAGATACTTCTATTTCTTCATCTGCATTGAATCTTGCCACATTATTCGCAGTGGTAATGACTACGGGGGTACTTGTCTTGAGCCTTTCAAATGACCATGTATCATTGGCAAAGTCAAATCGAACAGAGAATCCATTGGCTTTTGTAGTAGTGTTGGAAATTAGGTCAAATACGTACCCATTGGCACCCATGGAGGCACTTGCAGTTTGGGGTCTGAATCGACATACAAAACTAAACTGGTCTTTATTCACTAACACATTATCAAAGAATAATGTATCCGGTGATGCTAATTCCACATAGGCACCTAACCCACGATTTACATCTTGATAAGTACCCGGACCCCCAACCGTATAACTTCCAGTGACTGTATTCTTTTGTACATCGGTCCCATCTAAGGTCCCATTAAAGTTACATAAGAACCCATAAGTTGCTTCAACAATCTTGGGAGTATTTGCAGCCCCACGAACTTGTATCCGGGGGATCACCATACCGGTCCCAATCCCATTCACTTCTGTGAATGTACTACTAACAATCGAGGTCCCAACATATTCAAACCAATCCCCTACCCATGCGGGATATGGGGTACGAAATCCCAATGTGATATTCATGATGTTACTGGCTTGAGTGGTATAAGCGGACCCAATCTTGGATTGTGATAAGAATCCTTGGGGCGCAAAGCTACTCACTGTGCTTTCCCCATTGTAATTGACAATGAGAAACTTCTTTCGCTCAACTCGATATTTCAACCCAGAAGCATTCGCACGAGCAATGTTCGCAGTTAAGTAGAGTATGGTATCTGATTGAACATTCTGTACCCCATACTGGGTTGTATCTCCCTCAACCTCAAATCGACTTCCCGGCTTGATATAGCTCAAGAATCGGGTTCCACTTCCCGTAATCAATTGGGTCCCATCGGTTGTTACGGTCCCATCACTATACCATAACGTTTGACCAGATAACTCAAACATGATGCCACGAACGGATGTTTGATTAATCAAGAACTCGCTTTGGCGATGTTGTTGAATATCTAACCATCTGCGCAAGATTGCAGATTTCTTGACTAAATCCTCATGGGTTAATCCCATCAATACACCAGTCATTGTGAATGACCAATTATCATACACGGCACCCATATCTAATGACCCAGATTGATTGTCTAAGGTAATCAATCGTTCACGAATGGGAGGTAGAAAGAGATTGGGCATCTCGGTCAACATGAATCCATAAGCCTCTAGGGGAACCCCATTGATACGAACTGATGGACGACCCGCAATGGGAGTCTTAAATAATTCTGAATCGTATCTGTTCTGAAACATTTTAACCTTGTGGGACCCATGATTAGGATGTGTTATCCTTGAATCTCAATAATCTATTATTGTCCTCTCCCTGATTCATTGGGGTGAGGCGATATTTCTTTTACACCAAATCCGAATTTGTTAAGTCCGTATTTACTATTCAATAGACGATATATCAACTCGTGTTGTTTCGTCACCTTGCTGAAATGTTTGGCTATTGATAAGTTGCTTCAATTTCTTATTAAACGATATGAGCCCTGCGACACTCATTTAGAAATACCTCCTGGTATAGGTGAAGTGCAATAGGGGTCTTAAATAATTCTAAATCATATCTATTCTGAAACGTGAGCTACCCAGTCGCTTGGGCTTCTAACGGCCACAACGTGAGTTGTGTCCACCGTTGGAACTTTTCGGGGGCCGAGCAGTGCTTACTACCCTCACTCGTATCTCCACCCGCGTCACTTTCCTTGGCTCCCAAGGTAGTTTGTGGATTTAGTATACTGATTCATGCCCCATGTGTCGGTTTTTTTATGACATTCCTTACACAGAGTTCTACCATTTTTAATATTCCATAATTCTCCACATGATATTGCCTCCCCTACCGTTTTTATTTTATAATCGTCGAGTATTCTCGAAAAAGGATAGATATGATCTACATGTAAAATAACCCTATCCCCCGCTTTTCTTTTTCTATTACAAATAACACATGTCCAATTATCTCTTCCAAAAATTTGATTTCTCCAAAGACTATATTCAGGTAAAGTCTTAATGGACTGTGCTAATGTAGTTCTACCCCCTTTCCAAGCCGGATTATTTTTACCTCTTATATTAGGCCTTCTGGCTATATGCTTAATAGACCATCTTTTACCCAACGCTCCAGATGGTTTTCCTTTCTTTTTAGAAACTTGATTTGAGTAAAAATCCTTATTAATCCATTTTAATTGATTCCCTTCTTGCACACTTCTCATTGGGGTTTTTGTTTTCTTGAGAATATAGTAAATTCCACCCATTGAGCGATTATACAATTTTGCTATCTCTAAAATGGACATCTTTTTATTAAGATATAGATTTTGTATATCCTCGTAATGATTTACCGGTATCAATCTTTTTCCCATAACTTAAACGCTTTGTGAATAATCATGGGGTTCAAACCTTTTCAATTTGTCGCTAACAATCTGTTCGAGAACATCTACCATCGTCTTGTCCAACAATGCAGACAGAATTTTTTAGTTTCCGATGCGTTTGGTTCGCGACATTTACTACTGATTGTCAAGGAAACTCACGGCCATACAGGGGATTAGGTGATAATATTATCTGTTCTTTAGAAATTCAATGGCTTCTGTGAATGTTTCAAATGTGTGAATCACCTTAGAATGTCCCCATTGATTGGACTGACTGATTTGTGCACTTCCATCATTAAATATGTCCAAGGATTCATCGTTAAATAGATGACTTACCACATCCTGCATGATTATCTGTAAGACTATTAATTGCTCGGTCATAATTGTCCTATGTTTGATTGTTTACTTAGGATCCGATGTAATGGTTTAGTCCTGTTTAGATTGTTGGCAATTATCACAAGTCCTTCGTTTTTAGGAAAGGATCATTAACATATCCTTAAACGCTCTCATAATTTATCCCACATCCTGACAATACTTTCGCAACTTCGTTTGAATGCCTCATAAATAAAATCCTCACCACTGCCCATATCTTGCCATTGGGACCCATCCCAATCATTCGTCTAGTGATGTACCTATTTTAGATTGCCAAACACATTCATTACCCGTTGGGGTGATGCGCTTGTGTTTCATAATTAACCCGGCATGATATAACCGATTCAGAATTACGCCTAAGTGATTTGCTGGCCTATCTAATTCATCACAAATCTGGGATGTTGTTTTCCATGAATTCAGTCCTAATATGTGAAGAACCCTTCTCTCTTGGGGTGATAATGAATGATGGAGTGCTTCCCATAATAATGGAAGTGGGTCCTCACCATCCTCAATCGTAATGATAATATCAATAATATTTTGTGTGAGTTTTGTCATAATTGATATGTTTTCATGGGACCTTTATTTCTGTGATTGTATTATTCCCATGGGCATTGAGTACACTATTTGTTAGAGATTGTGAAGGAACGTGGAACTCTGTTGTGTTTATTAGTGAGTCTGTATTGATTGTTTCAAATGGATTTGGAACCTTGGGTATCTCTAACTTTGCCAATGCAATGAATCCATCTTTTACAATATCTTCCCATGGGGTTTCCTCAGCTAATGTGATTAACTCTAATGTACTGAGTACATTGTATAGTGCCTCCCAATCCTCAAATGTGAATGAGTTATCGCTTTTTCTTTCCATAATAATCTCGACAGGCCCAACATATCCACACAATCGATTTGTTGGGATCTTTCATGGTGATGCCACGCTTATTTAGGATGATTCCATGGCATTGATTACAATGAATTGCTTTTTCTGTTTTCTTCATCGCCAGTGAGGAGTACAGTGAATGTCAAGTATGGGGATGTTTCCATCCGCGGATACATAGAATATCTGTTTCTCGGTTCCATTTCGGTCCCAAATGTCTGGGGATATACCTGAAATGTTTGTCTCAACAGAAACATTAGACCCGTTAAGTTTTGCTATTAATTGACTATGATTCCGTTGTTGACTTCCTGTATCAATAGAGAGTTGTTGATAATCAGGAATTGTTCCTGAATATCGTATGGTTGCATTCCGGTTCAGAATGGGATTGCCTAATGTGTAGTATCGCTTGAGTTCTTGGGTTGAAGGTGTATAGCAGAACAATGCCAACTCTGCTATTACTCCCATCATGTAATTTCGATGAGTAGGGATTGCTGGGTCTATGACCTCGGCACCTACTACCAATTTGCTCATTGTAGTAAGAGGGGCTACAATCCCTGTAGCAGTGGCAACAGTAGCCCCGTTGATGACTAATTCTCCAGTAGAAGTGTCTTTATTAAACCACCCGGATATTTCTAAATAGCTGCCATTCAAAAATCGCACTGGGGAATCTGTTCGTATTTCCGTGTTTGCATTGCCACTGCGGATAACAAAAACAATGCTATCATCTATAGGATCGAAATAGAGATTAAAACCGTCTGATTTGTCAGAATCAAAACTATCAAAGATATATTTGGGTTTTAGGTCTGGTGTATCTGAGTCAAATCTAAAAAATAATCGAGATATAAATCCGAAATGATTGGGATTTACAGGAACTGCGTTGTAATAAATCTGGTCGAGCTCATCAATGTCAACCCCAATGACTCCATGTTCTTGGGTAAACCGAATATCTGCGGATGTGACTGCCGTTACCTCGGATTCATTATATAGTGTTATCGCGCGGGTATTGAAGTGAAATGGGGAGATAAAGGATACTTCTGTGGCAGTGATACTGGGATTACCAACACTTCCAGTGAATGTGATAATCGGGTGGGTAGGTGCATTTCCAATTCCGTCTAATTCTATAAATGTTCCACTGGATATATCTAGCCATTGTTGATTTATAGGCTCACTAAACCAGTATGGATATGTGGATACCATGGGAATCTCAATATGATATATCCCGGACGCTTTCTGGGCTGTGTCCCCAATGCGACTCTGGGATAAGAATCCTTTATCACTAAATGGCGATAAAGTTCCTCTATCATTGATGTCAGCGACAAGAAAACGCTTTCGCTCGGCACGATATGTTCCACTTGCATTTGCTTTGAGATCCATAGCCAATGCAATCTCCGTGTTAGATATGACATATTGAATTGTATATCGGCTGGAATGCCCATTTATTTCAACCAAGGAACCAGGGTGTAAGAATGATTTCCACCGGGTTCCACTTCCAATTAGAGTTCGACTCCCTACATTCCCGGTGATAGTGCCTTCGGTATACCAATATCGATGCCCTGCGATTTCAAAGAGTAGAGCACCAGCACTTTGCCGGGTTCCAAGTAAATATTCATATTGAATGGATTGTTCTACATCTAACCATTGACGTAACGCATCAAGTTTGGATATGAAGTCTGCATGAGTCAACCCATGAATGATACCCTTGACCGAGAACTCGATGTGTTCGTATCGTGCTCCATGAGATCGCGACCCGGAGTGAAAGAGAATTTGTTGGAACCGATGGGAAATGGATGGGAACAAGATATTGGGGTATTCTTGTAGAAGGAACCCGAACTCCCGAAAATCTCTTCCATTTACGCGAATCGATTGAAGGTTTGAAACCTCTGAGAGTGCGTACGGAGTAGACGTGACGGGGGCACCTGTGGGCAAGTCGAATCCGATGGTAGCGAGTCGGACCTTTTCTGCTGATGAAATTGTGCCATCTATATCAGCTACTGGGGAGAATTCGTTTAAGCGGATTGGCATATAGGCTCCTAAACAATTCTTTCGACGGTTTGGATTCCACCGGATTCACTAATCTCTTGGGTTCCTAAGACTGTGATCCCATTCGCCTTGAACATCTTTTGTACATCCGGTGTACCAGAAGTATCTTCTGTATGCTTAAACATGAATCGTTGAAATAGCATCTGTATCATCTGATATAATGCAGGAGCTGCAGGTATAGATGAAAGTTCTGGCAACTGGGAATCATCAAATAATACTTCATCATTGTTTATGATAAACGTGTCGGATGCACCAAGGGCCTGGTTACTGACTCCCTCATCATGGATACGAATACGGACCTTACCCGGTGATCCGATAGACCCAACTGAAGCAGTGTAACTATACAGATTTTCTGCTGACCCCTCGGTCATTGTAATCTTTTTATTGGCATAAGTTGGAGCTGATTGAAAGGCAACGGCACTGGGATTCCAATAGTATCCATCAGAGATTCGTTGGATGGTACTACTTAATGTTCTACCCGTAAGATTATATGTAAATATAATGGGAACTGCCATAATTCTCTCCTTTTGTTAAAAATAGTAGAACAGGTCGGCGATAACCCGATTCTTGTTCCCCGAAACATTAACAACTTTGGCGTACATCGCGGGGATGGGCGCGCCATGAATATTCATGATTTTATAGTGCCATATATTCTCCTTTCCTAACACTCAATAAAGATTTCAACCGTGATATTCGCGGTGATGGGTGCCCAATCAGAACTCGTTGTAATCACACACCCGATGTAGTTATTTACACTAAACGCATCCGTATCTTTTGCCTGCGTCGTTGTTTTAAAAATCGTATTCGTTCCGTCAAGTGTTGCCGCAAGTCCTGTCTTGGTAGCATCAATCGTTGCCTCAACAGTCAGGGTCCCCACCGTTCGGGGATCAGAACTCCGAACCGAAATTCCGATTACACTCCCTCCGTACCCCATTGCATAATGCTTGAATGTCCCCGGCCCTTTCGGGAGTAGCACATCGGTTTGGCTGGCAGCCACTGTGTCATCGTAAAATGACAGGACCACCTTATGCCCACCCGGTGCGTCGATGTCTGCTGCAAAGGTCGCACCCCCAAAGAATGAGACCCCCTTCGTCTCCCCTCGGAACCGTGCGATTGGATCATTCTTCCCGTTTACGATGAAGGTATCCCTAAATCGAGTGATGCCCCCGACATACCCCCAGTTATTGATATAGAGGGCGGCATCATCTGTATTCTGCGAGCCATCCCACAAAATGTGGCCCGTCGCGCCACCACCAAACATCACGACATTTCCAGCTCTATCTGCCTCCGTCGCGAGGGTGACGCTACCTACATTTATACGTTCAAGCGCAGTGATTCGGTTCATACTCAGGTTGTCGATAAAATTGTTACTTGTATTATCGAGTACTGTGTTATAATTACTATCGCCAGCCGTTTGAAAACTGACAATCGTCCCTGGAGCTGCGGTATTACCGATAGCAGTGTTAAAAAAAGTACCTGTCAGTAATCGAATGGTTGCAGTCTGAATCCCACTGCCGGCACGATTCGCGATCCACGTCACATGACGCTGCCGATCGTTAATACCCAGATAAGGTGTTCCCGCGATGGAGGACGCATGACAGGATTGAATGAGTCCTCCGGCTCCCGTGCTCAGTGGAAAGGTACTACCCACAGGGGTGGTGTTCCCATCAATGTCCTTGTCCTGACTAATGTATATTCCAGCGCCAATCGGAGGGTCCCCTTCCATGTAACAGGTGTCAATCTTAAACGCAAAACACCCGCCCATAAAGATGTAACCCACACCGGGGTCCAACTCGCTGGCTGCGATTGCAAACGAGTTATTGGTGAGTTCCACGTTGACGCTATCATAGCAAACAACAGCCCAATGCTTGGCGTGAAGTTGGCACCCCACAATCCGATTCCCATCAAAGAAGTGAGGCATAAAGAAGCAATGGTAGCAGTTTCTAATCCGACACCCAATCCAACTATTGCCGGGCACCCCATTGGATGCATGATCTCGGGCACCCCGGAACCCATACTTGAACCCATCAACCTCCGTATCCTTAAAGTTCAGATTTGCCTTGTTTTTGATATAGAAGCACGTTGCGCTGCCATTCGCACCCGTTCCCTGAAACGTCATCCCAGGGAAGGACGCAGCCGCCCGGTCAACCGTTGCTTCTGCCGCAGGTTCAGGGAAACGGAACAAATTTCCAGTTGATACCATGTGCTTAATGATGGTCGCTTGCATGGACGCAGCCTGAAAGGATACCCCATGCGGAATGATATGGCCCCCGTTGGTTCGATAGGTGCCCGCTAACCACGTAACAAGGCCCTTTGAGATAGAAGCCAGCATTTTGTCAATCGCAGTGGTATTATCTGTGGAATCGTTCGCCCTGGCCCCCCACCACTCAGGACGAACGGATTGTCCGCCGGTAATCAACACGGTGCCACTTCCACTAAACCGCTGTATCATTCCATCATTCATAGCCCCGCTAATCGTGAGTGACATACCACTATCAATCGAGAAGATAGCGCCCCCCTGCATTTCTAGCCCAACAGTAGCACTTCCGAGCGTGGTATTTGTACTAATCCGGTAGGTGCCGGGTGGAATTACGAGGGACTTTCCTTGCGTTATTGCAAGTGAATTGGCAGTCACCAATGCACCGGAGTCGTCAGTAGTACCATTTCCTTTGGCCCCTTGAGTTTTAACATCTATTCCTAGATCGGTAACATATACGTTACTAATCGTAGCCATAAGATACCCCCTTTTCGTGCTAAATATTAGCAGATGTGAATAACTTTTGCAAGTGTGAATGACTTTTGCAAGACTGATTCCATCTTGCAGTGGATTCACCTTTAATGTGGGTGTTATATCGATCTGCGTTAATTACTGTCCTGAATCCCATGATGATAATTCCTAACTTGTGAACGGAGAATAGTATTTCACGCGTTGTTCGTAATCTAAGGAAACATATTGTCCCTTACCCCAACTTAGTCACCCGTTTTTGATTGAAAAGATTATGGAGTAATTGGGTAACTGTTGTGATATTCTTTTTGAGTATCGTTGCAATCGTTTGTGGGGATAAAGGCTGTGTTGAATCATTTATTATTTTTAGGATTTTCTCTGTATCGGTGATAGGCTTCTCTGATGTTTCTATTTGACTGAAATTACCATTTTCAAGTCTGGAAAGAAGTAGCTCTTTATTTCCATCCATGAACTTGCTTTCAATGGTGAGACGATGGGTATTATCTTTTTTCTCTAATATCCAAATCGTATCGGATTTTGCCTGATATGCAGTGGACCCCAAGACCTTATCTTGGGTATCATCGTAATTTCTTTTTCCCGCGTGATGAATCAGAAGTAAACAGGTTGTAGATTCTTTCAGAATGATTTTGAACTGTTCAAAAGCCTTGGATATGAAATCATACCGATTGGATTGATCAATACTGACATAAGGAAGAATACATCCAACAATATCGACAACAATCAATTGGGGTTGACACTCAATATACATTTTTAATTTCTCAATCGCCTCAGCACCTCTTGGAAAATCCAATCGGTATCTGAAATTGGAAACAATGGACGTGTTTGCACTGGCTTGTATGTGCTTCCATAATAACACATCACTGTCCTCAAGCGATAAATATACGACTTTACCGGGACTTGTAGGAAACCCAAGAAAGGGAGTACCATTTGCTACAGAAACTGCAAGATCGGCAGCTAAATAACTTTTTCCTGCCCTGGGTTTACCTGCCAATAAAGCCAATCCACTCGGCAAAATATCCTGAACTATCCATGAAACTTGTTTTTCTTCAGCCATCTTTAATTTGTCGAAATCAAAACAATCTTTGTCAATGTAATCCATTCTATATATCCTTATAGGTATGGTATTTATTTTATGTAGAACATATAGAATGATACAAGAGATTAAATGTCAAGACGATTCTATACATTATACATAAAATAAATACTGCATATAGAATGAATTATAGAATGAGTTGTATTCCCTATTTTTTGAGTTCTGTTTGAATAATTGGATTGAGGTTTCGGATTTCATGGGCTCTAACGCATTGACCCCCGCAGGCTGTTTCATCAATTTGTTTCTTACTGGCCAATGCTTTCGCTTCAGTTTGCCAGAGTGAAACGGATAGGATGTGACAATGAGCCAATAATGCCCAGGGTCCCTCACCATCAATCCAACATGAATGTTTTCCCCATATCTTCTTTGCGAACTTACGATAATTGATTTGAATGCTATCTTTTGCCATATCTATTCCTATGTAAAATATGCCCATATCTCATCTTCGACATGCCAACCCAAATCGGCTAACATCATTCCATTCTCGGAACCTTCGGGAATCTGCTCATTGGATATGTGAGAAAAGATTATATCATGTTCGGCTTCTAAAAATGAAACTTCTTGTAATCCATTGGGCTCATACTCAGCAAATATTTCTAATGCTAAAATGAATCCATAAATGTCGTTTGTCATTTCTATATCTCCACGTTGATCGTAGCTCGTGTGCTTCACACGTTGCCCCACATTGAATTGTTATTATCTATCCCATTATCAAAGCAATGCAATCTAGGCACTATTCTGTGCGTTTATACACTTGTGGCGCGTGTGTACCATCCATACCAATACTTTTCGAGATTGGGATTGGATACCACTTTTTCTGCTAAATCCTTGACTCGATACGCACGTAATCGGTTGGGTTCTACTCTTGGGGCAAGAGATGCAGTAATATTTCCTAATACTCCATCGACTTTAATATCTGGGGATACGACTCCATTGATTGCTTTCTGAAGCACTTTGGTAGCACCGGACTTCCCGTGAAGGACCGTCATATCCAAGAATATTTCTTGTAGATTCTTGGGTAATTGGTCACATCGACTGGCAAGATAATAATCTTTGTAATAAATATTGGTTGCTTGATCTGTCGTAAGTGTTTTAATATTAATAGATGGATAGGCTCTTTTACTGATCCCCCAATGGGTCTCTCCTCCGGGATCGTCTTTGTCCATTGAATACCCGCCTTCACGTTTAATAATATTACCTATCATAGTCTCTACAAAATCATTTTGCATTCGATTCTCCGTAGGTTGAGTGATTGGAGTGTCTGGGATTGTGGGTTTAATGACTGTTCCTACATTCTGTTTATTGAATAGAGACATGAGGTATTCAATAATTCGAGTTATCCATTCCATCAAGATTCCTTATGCCGGCATCCCGGCTGCGGCAGCTTGTCGCTTAAAGTCCAATGCTTGTTGGAAGTCCATGGCTTGGGCATTCTCCAATCCCATATTTGCATTGAGTCCAGCATTCAATGGAGCTGCACCCAATCTCCCTCCATTCATGATATTCATCATATTGGGAAGTACCCCAGTATTTGTACTAATCTGGGCAAGATAGGCCAATTGTTGGGACAAGAGTAAAATCATTTGATTCGCTTGGGGCTCCGTGACTGCGCGAAATGATGCAGTTGGGATAATCTCATTTAATTGACTTTGAGTATCTGAGAAATCACCGGCCAATCGTTTTGCGGATTCCACGTAGGCCCTCATTGTGGGCTCTGAGTCTGCTATGATTGCATCCATCTCTCTAATACTTTGTTCCCCGCTTTTGTTTCTTTTCTCTGCCTGTAACTTTCGGGATGCAAGGATGCGCAAGTCATAATCCGTTATGTTTTTCCCTTTGGCAAAATCTTGAATAATTGCGCGTGTTTCTTCTGTATCAGGAACACCTAACATATTCCTTATATCTTCTTCACTGAGAGGACCAGAAATAGTTTGTAGTGCAATTATGTCTTTTCTATGCTCTTTCATATCGTCTGTAGCGGATGTAAGTTCTTCTGCAAATGTTCGATTAAATGCTTCTGACCCCAACTGTGGGGCGAGTATAGAATCTCTTAAATCCTGTAATGGTTCCTTCAATAAGACTCCAAATGTTTCAGCAAACCCAGCTGCGACTTGTGCCTTGATAAATCCTTGCAGAATTTTATCGAAATCGAGTTCATATCCACCTGTCAGTGCATCCCCAATCTGTTTTCCTACAGAGACTGCCTGTTCTCTCATGCCTTCCATATATCTAGAAAGATTATCTTGATTCTGCTTGAGTTTCGCTTCAGCCTCTCGCGATGCTTGGGTAAATATATTAACAGCACCTGATACTAAAGTTGCTGTTCCAGCCAATATCCCTGCGGGCCCTCCTGTAGCGAATGCTGTTGCGGCAGAACTGATTGTACTAATGGATTTGGATAGTGCATCGACTGTACGTTTGTTGTTAATTCCGGCGGCTTGGGAAATAGAGTCAAAGATACTAACAATACTTCCGGCAAATTGCTCATACAGTTTAATTCTTTCGGTGAATGCAGCCCTATTGATTGCAAGAATCTCACGTTGATATGCTTTTTCATTCTCTGTCAATGCCTCTTTTTTCTTGGCATCGTCGGTAATCTCATCCTCTGCTTGAGCATCCCGTAACGTCTTTTCATCCAATGCCTGTTGTTTCTTAGCTTCAATATCATCTTTAATTCCAATGCGTTTAAAGGAGAGCAATAATTTCTGATTACTGATTGTGCGATTGACTTCATTCTCAGCTAGTGCTTTTGTCTTGTCCGTCTCGATTTGGGCAAGAACCTCTGCATTCCCCCTAGATAACCCAATCGCTTCTGTGGCTTGTAATTCAATCCGTTCCTTCTCTTTATCAAACCGATTCTTCTCAGCCTTGAGACGGATATTGTTCATTACATTCGCTAACTTCTCTGCCGCATCCTTCTCATCCTTGGCAACCTGTTCATTGAACTTTTGACTTTCAGACCTAATGATTGCCCGGTTGCGATTTCGTAATGCTTGCTCAAATTGAGAAACTTTCTCCCCAGATGCTTTTCGTCTCGCTAATTCCTCTTGCATGTTTCGGATACCCGCAAGCGAATTAATCCCCTGGAGATCGGAATATGTCTTGGTTGCAGTTAGAATACGTGCAGCCCGGATTCGTCCCTCAGACTGGATTGCAAGTGCCTCTAGTTGTAGTGTGACTCCTATATATTCTGGGGTGCCTTCCTTGAGAAGTGCACGTTTGGCGAGTAGCGTTTCTTGGGTCACTCGCCATGCGTTGGTAATCTCTTTTTCGGATGTGGATTCTGACATCCGAAGAATTGCATCATGGGTCTCCTTGGATGTATCTTTAACGGCATCCTTGAGTTTTATGTCAATGGCTGCGGTTTGTTCTAATAGATTGGTTTGGGCAGATTGGAATTCTTGATTTGCACTGAGACGGGATTCAATGGATACATTATCTATTGTCTGAATACGTGCAATGCGCGCAGCATGCTCCCGCAATGCAAAAAGATTGGATTGCACTATCTCGCGTTGCTCATGTAATGTGATCTCTTTACCTAAGGAGAGTTGGTTTTTGTTGAGATTGATTTGATTATCAAATAATGACTTTGCTGCCTTAACCGTTCCTGCATTGATTCGTTGTTGGACATCATCCAATCGCTTAATCTGGGCAATGGACTCTTCTACCATTAATCGAGTAATATCTACACGTTTAGATGCAATCTCTCGCTCATTCTTGTATCCCTTGGCATGGGATTCTAACATGACAGCTAATTGGTCCTTGGCTAAGTCACTCTTGGGTTTGAGTTCTGATTCATTCACCTCTGCAATCAATGCCAATCGGTCATCTTGTTCCTGCTTCAGTATACGTTGTCTCTCATCAGCTAAATCCTGTTCAAGTTTTGCCTTTTTAACATAAATCTCTTGTATCTTTTCAAATGACTCATCCTCCATTTTCATTAGAAAGAGCCTTCTGTCGAGTGCATTTCGTATGAGTTCAGCACCCTGTTTGTCTCCAGATGCTTGTGCTTGAGCTAATTCTTCAAATAGTTTGAATATCCCAGAAATTCCCTGTTGGCTAAATCCGCGATTGGCTACAATTTCGTTCTGTGCCTCTTGAATTTGGGTAGTAACTGTGGAAATCCCACGTTTGATTTCTCCTAACTTTGATGTGTCAAATGGTAAGAAAAGACTAATCTTTTTTTCTCTTGCGATTGATGCAGATATGGTGTTGGTTAACTCGGATGCAGATAATCTTATATCTTGAATAGAATCTGCAACTGGTTCTCCCAGTTCTTGTATTTTCTTGAGTTCAAATACTAGATTCTTGGCATTCTCTCTTAACGCTTTTAGACTGTCGGGAGCATCTGCAATCCCGACCCCCCCAACAGTTGATAATTCTTTTATACTCAGTCCTAATGACCTGAGAATATTTGCAGTATCCAAAGATACCTTGTAGTATCCTGATGCGGGTGCCTGTGCATCCTCTGTTGCTATTTTCAAGTCCGAGTAGGCTGCAACTGCTTTGTTTGTTTCTATAGTTTGGGCTTTGACTGCATCTATATGAGTAAGTGTGAACTCTGTGAGTTTCTGTTGTGCCCCTAAAGCATATAATTGACGCTCTTGAGCAGTTGTCTCCATGTTTTCAGATTGTTTTTGAAGATGTAAGTATTCAGAAAAAGCCTTTACCGTTTTTGTTTGACTCTTAGAAAATAATTCCCCAAATTCAATAATGACTGATGTTAGTGAATGAAGAGATCCCATGAAAAAATCTGAGTTCTTAATAGCTTCACCTAGTGAAAGTGACGCGTTTCTTGTAGCTTCATGGAACTTGAGGAATGGACGCTGTGCATCATCTAGTACTCCACCTAAACTCTGTACTTTATCTCTTACGGCTGTCAACATTCCTTCTAAGAATGCAGCCTGTTTTTGGGATGCAGACATTGCACTGGCTACCAAGTCGTGTTTTCTTGCATAGGCCTCATATAAATCGTTAGCACGGACTACAATTCCCAGCTCATCTAATAACTTTCGCTCTTGTTTGGCTGCCGCATTTACCATTCTATCAATTGCATCGGGTACATCGCGCCCGGTTACCGCAGCTAAGGCTCTTGCACTTTCGACAATTTCTGGTATTTTCCCTACCGGTAATCCAGATAATGCCGCGCGGGTCGAAGCCCCCATGAGTGTCATATCATCAATAACTCCACCCGCTGCCTGACGAATCTGTAAAAGAGCTAATGATGCGTTTGTCGACTGGGCTGCAACCATCCGAAAACCTTTTTCTGCATCTTCTAACTTTGCAGCCGCTTCTGCTAACCCAAATGCACCCTTGGCCAGCCCAGTAAACATACTGACAGCGCGCATCCCAACCCCAATCATACCGGCAGTCATTAGGGTGAACTTGGAAACATTCATAAACCATTTTCCAAACCCGTCTTGGTTCATACGCTGAATGCTGTTGATTACCTCTTTACTGGTATTAAAGACTTCTTTCTTTAGGTGCTCGACAGACGGAATAGCACCTGTGAACCCTGTAGAAAAACTATCTCTGAGAATTGTTGCAATTTTGCGCGAACTTCCCCTTGTAGAAGTAACAATGGTATCTAAATGATGTTGTATTTCGGTTTGGGCTGTGGCTATATTACTGCTACTGACTGAGGCAAGGCGGCTAACTACATCTTTTTGTAGGGACATCAATGCCTTTTCTTGAACTTTTTTAAGATTCGCGGTATCTAGTTCGGCTTGAATAAACAGAGATAAATCTGGTTTTCTAATTGCCATGGGAATTTACCTATAATCCGGGATTGTATTCTTGTTGGGTTTGCTCGATAACTCGTTGTGCCCAAGAATCATCGGTTGCAATATCAATGGGCTCGGTTTCTGGACTCATCATTTCATTGATAGTTGTAAGTATCATGGTTAATGGACGAAATGGGGTATCCATCACTTCATTATATCCAATATGCAGATTCATCATCGCAGATGCCACAATCTTAACCATATACAACGGGTCCGCAATGGGTTCTCCTAGGCGAGGCTCCGCGCCCCCGCTAGGGCTTGCAAGAAAGGGATTGGGCTCTTTTGCTCATTGTATAAGTTAATGACCTGCTCACCTAAGGACCCTTCCCCCTGAATCGGGATATGGTCCCATATCCAATCTTCGGTGAACTCTGGATTCTTAATATCCACATTTATGATGTGAAAAAGTGCATTCACACCCAATGCGGCATATTGGGAAAATCGTTGGTTCTCAAATGTCCGAATCTGGTCTGATGAATATTGTAACACCATTTCGGATAATTCTTCAATGGTAAATTGAGAAAGAATCGTATTGATTCGATTCTTCTCATCTTCTGACAAACTATCTAATGTCTTATGGGTTTCTGTGGGATGATATAATTGTTGAGATAACTCTATGAGTTGATCGGTTATCCCATCAATCAGTACCATTCTTCTTGGTGAATGAGAATAAATAGGAACTGTTTTCCCGTCTATCTGAATGGTCTTGGGTTGATTCGTCAATGCCGCGTTCACTTGTTGTGTTTCATTCATGTTAAATCCTCTCTTTGCCCCCACGTTGAATTGTTTTGAGTTTACCCATGAACTTACATGGGTACTATACAAACTATTGAACCTGGGGCGGTTTCTGTGATATTTAAGCTACATCTCAACGGTATCTCGTGATATTTCTTGAATAGTTTGTACATCCTCAACTGCATCAAGTTTCCACATATTAGAATCTTTCCAATCCCTCAAGAATTGTCCAATCGCATGTTTCATTTGTTCGGGTGTAGGTTTACTTAACTTGCCTTCAATATTCATGGATGCCTTGGGATGATAAACGACTGTATCGGTTGTGAAGTATATTTTGTATCCGGATTGTCGGAATCGTGCAGAGAAGTCATCAAACCCAAATAGATAGGGATGGTAATTGGGATTAAATCCTACCTGCCGATAGGCATCGACTTTAATAATAAAGATATGGGTATCAATTGAGTGCACCGGTTTCCATCGTTCAGTCCCCACAAATTGGCCATAGAGCCATAACTTCTCAAACTTAGATTGATTGCAGGGGGTAAATGGTAGATTATTTCTACCCAATGCGCGGTATCCACCTTGAATAAAGTAAGGACTTTGTGCATTGAGTGCACAACAGGATACGATTCCGACCTTGGACTCTTGAGAATATGGGTCGATGATATGATTATAGAGTAATGAGAGTGGATCTTCCATAAAGAATTGAACTATTTTTCCATTCCGTTGTCCGGTCTCTATTCTAAATCGTATTCTCTGTCCTTGGACAATATCCGTAAACTCATGTCCATGAATCGTGATATGATTGGTTAATCGCGTATCATCATGAATGACCATGGCATATTCTGTCTTAACCGCATCCAAGCCAGTTTGCATGGCTACTAAGGGACCCCTATGTGGGATATTGATTACTTGAATAGGAGGGAGGAGTTCACTGGCCAATATCTCACCGGCATATTGCGTTTGCTCATCACCCCCATCATTCACAATGAGTATAGATGATGGTTTATGTTTCTTGGTAATCATTGCTATGTTACTGAGAAGAACGGATATGCCATCAAAGTTATAGTAAGTTGGGATAACGACGGTATAGCTCATATTTAATTTCTTTTCTTAAGAATCATTTGTCCAGTCAATGACTCGGTAATTTCATGAATAATCTGAATGTCATTATGTGTGGATACGAATGCTTTAACTCCATTGGCTATATAATCCACATGGGTATCATCCACAATAATATAGTGTCGAGTGCATGGGTATGGGTATACCAATGCCAATTCTTTCTGTACTCCTTCATATGTATGACACCCATCGACATGGGATATATCAGCAAGGAAGTGATTGGGGTAAGGATTCAATTACCTGAGAATCTGCGATGAGATGTTCCACTATTGCGTCTGGGAATATCTGCTCTATGTTTTGGATAGCAGTTGTGATAGGAATCCCATCAAGTTCGCTATCAATAAGAAAGAACTGTGTTGGTGGGAGTGCACACCCCAATCCTATGGCAATTGAACTATATCCACGACTGACTCCGACTTCGAGAATAGAAGTGGGTTGGAATATCCGCCCAAATGTATAGTACCATTCATAATTATTTTGGCTTTTTGTCCAAGGCTTTAGGATGTCATCCGGATGAATGATACAACGCATCATTGGGATAATACTATCTATTGCTTTTTGCATAATGTCTCCATTTTGTCTATAATCGCATTGACTGTGAGACCCCTTGTACTTACAGCAATATAGCTTGTGCCTCTAACGCTTGGTGGTGCACCTGCATAAGCTGTACTCGCAGGGTATCTGTTATCCCATAACAGTATGGACGGTTTTCCCATTGCAACACCAATATTTGGGATTCCAGAATGATACCCAAACAGTAACTGGCTGCCTTGCATTAATCCGAATACATCCCGGAGTGATGTATGCCCGGCCAAATCAAGACTGGGTTGTACTCGTTCTATCAGTTCATGACGGCGTGGGTCCATCATTTCTAATATACCGCCCATGAATATGGGAAAATATCCAGATGCTTCTACAAACCGGTTAATACTCTCGGCAATAGAAGGGATTGGAAAATCTGATTCGTGTGATGCGTAAGTTCCCATAAATGGGAAAAAACATAGCATAAACTTCTCGTGTCCGGGTACGGACCTAATAACCGGGGATTGAATCATAGGGGGTAGCCAATCACATTGGTATTCATCGGCTGTTTCTATCCACCCACCACTGTTTATACAGCCATTGTATGCAATGAAGTAGTCATAGCCCATGATATATGGGAAAATAGAACGCCCGGGACCCATATATGCCCCATTCCATATAGGTTCTAGTCCGGGTGCATTCGTAACGGATTGCGGGGTTCCTATTTGAATCCATGGAAACATTTCTAAGAATGGAATACTTCTTAGATGACTATTGAATGCATCTGGATAAGATACGATTGTAATTTCCGGGGTGCCCAGATGGTTTTTTTCTATAAAAGATTTCAGTTTTACAAGCACCCAATACACATCCCCAATACCGGGTGGGACCAGAATGCGTGTGACCTTTTCCATTGGATTATTTCCGTTTATAGATAAGTGACATTTTCCCATGGACTTGTGATGTTTTTACTATTAATCTGAACTGACTTAAACACTGTGAGATGAATGGTTCTGACATCAGAAACCCATGTTCCTTGGGTTTGATGTGTTTCCACTGAATATCCTTTGCTGTTTCTGGGTCGGGTTGGTCAAGAAAAATATAGTGATCAGCAAGAGATTGTATTTTGTTAAGTATGAACCGTTGGTCTGGCATGTGCTCAATTATATCAAAGGCAGTGACTATACCAAATGTTCTATTGAACAGATAGGAATTAATGTTTCCAATCATAATGGATGAAAAGGTATCATGTGACTTCATTGCATCAATACCCCACCCATCATATCCATGGTCGTGACAACATTTTACAAATGCACCGGTTGCACTTCCAACATCAAGGATACTGTGTTGTAGAATATATGGGCGAATGAGTGACAGTCGATTTAGGGCTACTTGATAGTCATGTTCTGGGCTATGGGTGTTCTCATAATACTGTGGATATTCTTCTGTATAGTATTGAATAGAATACTCATAATCATCTGTCCAAATAGACCGACAGATTCTACACTGAAAAATGTTCTTGGATTCTTTTATCCCCATATTTATGTATTGAGATGA
>ERZ1292623.1271-Hain-H51-01um-R1-1271-length-24570-cov-10_pt1 | contig 24570 bp, 18 predicted proteins | sample MGYA00564398_ERZ1292623 | MGnify/ENA primary metagenome ERZ1292623 (study PRJEB36523, sample SAMEA6512633) | groundwater metagenome | collected 2019-01-07 | study: AquaDiva: Metagenomics assemblies of 32 groundwater samples | reverse complement strand
CTAGCGCCGCACGGCCAGTTCGGCCGTCGCGGTGGACCGCACGAGGCCGATCACCGCGCGCACGTCTTCTTCACGTGTGCGGTGGCCCGGGATGCACAGCCGTAGCGAGAACACGCCGCGCAGTTGCGTGGACGACATCAGCACGAACCCGGTCTTGTTGATGGCGTCGTTCACCCGTTCGTTGAACGCGTTGAGCAACTCGCGGTCGTCCATACCCTTGGGGTGCACGCGAAAGCAGACGATGCCAAACCGTGCCGGACTCAGCACTTCCAGCTCGGGCGCCTCGCGCACCAGGCGCTCGGCCAGCTCGGCCAACGCCATGCCGTACTCCTGCGCGGCAGCGATCGCCGCGGTGCCCCAGTATTGCACCGAAACCCACACCTTCATCGCACGCGAATAGCGCGTCAGCTGCTCGCCGTAATCCGAGAAGTTCACCTCGGTGTCGCGTGCGCGAACGTCGTGCAGGTACTCAGGGTGCACACTGAACGCAGCCTCCAGCTTGGACGGATCGCGCGCCAGCAGGCAGCCGCACTCGAACGGCACGTACAGCCATTTGTGCGGGTCCAGCGTGAGCGTGTCCGCGCGCCCCAGCCCGTCCAGCAACTCACGCCCGGACTTGGTGAGCACACTGAACCCGGCGTACGCCGAGTCGGTATGAAGCCAGAGCTTCTCGTCACGGGTGAAGTCGGCCAGCGCGTGCAACGGATCTACCGCGCCGGTATTCGTGGCGCCGGCCGTCGCGCACACGATGAACGGCACGAGGCCCGCCTTGCGATCCGCGTCGACCATCTCGCGCAGCTTGTCCACGCGCATCCGGTACGCGTCGTCGCTGGGCACGGCGCGCACCTGGCTGCGCGGGATGCCGGAAATCCACGCCGCCTTCATGAATGACGAGTGGGCCTGGTCCGAGCAGTACGCCGTGAGCTTGGGCAGGATGCTCGCGTCATCGCCCACCGCGTGGTGTCGCGCCGCGACCACCGCCGTGACTGTTGCCGCGGAACCGCCGCTGGTGAGTAGCCCGCGGCTTCCCTCCGGCATTCCCATCCAGCGCCGGAACCACTGGAGCACGGTGAGCTCGACTTCATTCGGCCCGGCCGCCACTGGCCACACGCCGGCAAAGAAGTTGAATCCCGTCGCCAGCCAATCGCCGGCCACCGCTGGAAACGTGGGGCAACTGGGGATGTAGCCGAGGAAGCGTGGATGCGGCTCGCGCGCATGGTTGGGCACGACGTTGGCGCGAAACCGGTCGAGAATCGTCTCGAACGCCGTCGGCCCGGCAGGCGGTTCGGCGCTGAACAACGCACGGGCCGAAGGCCGGTCCAGGGTGCTGAACGCGGGCTGGTCGCGCAGCGTGGCCAGGTGTTCGGCCACGAGGTCGGCCACCTGATGGCCGATGCGGCGCATCGTCGCCTGGTCCAGATCCAGCGACGGCGGCCCAACCGCTTTCCCGCTCACTTCCGCTTCTTCGCCTTGGCCTTTGGCTTCGCTTTCGCCTTGGGTTTGGCCTTCGCCTTGGCCTTGGGCTTTGACTTGGCCTTTGCTTTGGCGGGGGCCGGCTTCACCGGCGTCGCGGCGGGCGATGGAACACCGGCGGCAAAATCCGACGGACGCACGAAGGAGTACGGCTGCTGCGGCCGCAGGGCGCTGCCGGTCCTGAGCGGCGGCAACGGGTGCTTGCGAGGGCGGCCACTCTTTCGCGCGGCCTGCCCCTCGGCCATGAGCTTGTCGAACGCGGCTTTGGCTTCCGCCAGGAGCTTGGCGTGCAGCGACCGTGCGGCGCTCGTGGAGCGGTCCTTTTCAGCCCGGAAGAGGTCCTCGGGGCGCTGGTAGACGCGGGGCGCCTGATAATGCGGCACCGGCGTGGCGTTCTTCTTGTTGTTGGGCATGCGTATTTGGTGCGTTAATGCTACTCACTTGAAGCGTGACAGGGAGAACGGCGAGATGTCCATCGCGGTCTTCCCTTCCATGGTCATTTGCGCGGCGATCTCGCCGATGCCGGTCGCGAACTTGAAGCCGTGTCCCGAGCAGGGGCTCAGCAGCAGCGCGCGTCCGTGCTCGATCCAGTCGATGATGAAGTGGCGGTCCGGCGTGTTGGTGTAGAGGCAGACGCGGGCGTCCAGCAGTTTGCCGGCGGCGCCCGGCATCACCTCGTCGAGAATCGAGCGCGCCGCGGCGTTCTCTGCGTCGGAAACCACGCGGTTGACCGTCTCCGGAGACGTGGGCAGGCCCGAGTGATGCTTGCCGCATTTCACCCCGTGGCCCTCGTCTCCCATCGTGAGGAACATGTCGCCCGGCATTTCGAACAGGGCCACCGGTGTGATGGTCGCGCGGTACTTCTCGCCTGCCACGTCGGGCTGGAACCAGTGCGACATCTGCCGCTCGATCTCGAGCGGAATCTTGAGTGACATCTTCTTGGCGAGACCGGGGAGCCAGGCGCCGGCCGCTACGATCAGCCGCTCTGCGTCATACGTGCCGGCGTGCGTGCTGACGGATACTCCGCGCGAGCCCACTGACCAGCTGACCACTTCGCTTCCGAGTTTCAGCTGGGCACCGAGTTGGATTGCGCCGACGTGAAACGCATGGACGCACTTTTCGGGCGCCAGCATGCCGGCGCGATGCTCCAGCAAACCCACCCATTCCGGGCGGGCGCGGTACGCCGGAAAGCGCTCGGTGATTTGCGCGGCGCTCAGCAGGTCGTGCGCGATGTTGTGCGTGCGGACACTCTCGACGGCGCCCTTCAGGAGCTCGCCCTGCTCGGGCCCCACCCAAAGTCCGCCGGTCTGCATGAAGAGCTTTTCGCCGCACTCGCGCTCCAGCTCCGCCCATAGTTCATAGGAGCGGCGCACCAGCGGCACATACAGCGGGTGCTCGTAGTAGGCCTCGCGGATGATGCGCGTGTGGCCATGCGTTGAGCCCATGTGATGCGGCGGGGCCAGCCGGTCGAACGCGATCACCTTGGCACCGCGCTTGGCCAGTGAGTACGCGGCGGCGCTTCCCATGGCGCCGAGCCCGACGATTGCGACATCGTATTTCATTGTGCGCGAAGCGTGTGTGTCATCCTGAGCGAAGCGAAGGATCTAGTCTGACAGACCTTTGTCGCGAACCACCATCATGGTGCCCTGCATCGCGGCCACGAGCTTCTCTTCCTTGCCGTTGATCGAAAAGACATCCGCCCGGCACACCATGATCGTCCTGCCGGGCCGGATCACTTCGGCGCGCGCGATTATCGCGTCGCCCTTGGCCGGCGACAGCATGTTGACCTTGAACTCCACCGAGAGGACGGCCGCGTCGGCCGGCATGAGCGAGAGCGCCGCGTAGCCGCAGGCGCTGTCCGCCAGCGAGGCGATGGCTCCGGCATGCACGAACCCGTGCTGCTGCGTGAGGTCGTCGCGGACGTTCATCCGCAGACTCACGCGACCCGCCGAGAGCTCGGCGATCTCGGCGCCAATGGTCGCCATGAAGGCCTGCTTTGCGAAACTGGCGCGGACGCGCGCCTCGAAGCCCGGGTCGGCCGCCTTGCCACTCACGTGGGCCTCGCGTGGCGAATCGTGCGGAACTCGAAAGCGTCTGGCCGGGCGTAGTGGCCGCTCACGTCCAGCGTCATGCTCTCCTGCCGCACCTGGTCGAGATCGATCTCCGCGAGCACGACCTTTTCGCGTTCGACGACGGGACCGGCCAGGACCGTTCCGTCGGGACCCACCACCATGCTGCCGCCGCTCAGCGCCCACTCGCCGGTGCGGCCGGGGTGCAGCTCGAGCTCCTTTGGCAGCGCCGCCATCTTCATGAGCGAACCGGCCGCCAGCACAAAACAGCGACCCTCGAAGGCGTAGTGCCGGCTGGCCAGTTGGTGCATTTCGTGTACGGTGGGCCAGGCAGCCACGTGGATATCCTCGCCTGAATCGTGCATGGCCTGGCGGGCCAGCGGCATCCAATGCTCCCAACAGATCAGGCCCCCTACGCGGCCAACGGGCGTGTCCACCGCGTGCAAACCGTTGGCGTCGCCGGCGCCCCACACCATGCGTTCGGAGTACGTGGGCATGAGCTTGCGGTGGTGGTTGGCCAAGGTGCCGTCGGGCAGATAGGTGAGCATCGAGTTGTACAAAGTGCCGCGGCCGGGGCCGCTTTCCAGGCGCTCGATGACCCCCACCACCATCGCGACATTGGCCTCCCGCGCGATGCCCGACAGCGCCTTGCCGCCATCGCCATTCACGACGACGCTCTGACTGAACATCCGCGAATAGACCTCCTTCACCGGCGGATGGTTCCAAAGTGCAGCATCGCGACAGTGATCCAGCCACGCCGGGTACCCCGGGAGCCATGTTTCGGGGAAGACCACGAGCTTGGCGCCGCTGCCGGCGGCCTGTCTGGCGAGCACGCGGGTCTTGTCCAAACCGGCGGCCAGGTCCGGTGCGATCTCGGCTTGTGCGATGGCGACGCGAATCTTGCTCACCCCCGAGAATCTACAGCCCGAGCAGGGTCACGCGTCCCAATGGCTCAATTGTGAGGGGCGTCGTGAGGTCCGGTTCGCCGTCCAGGTGCGCCTCGACGGGTCGACTCCGCGCCTCGATCTTGAGGCGGCGCATCCGCGCATGACGGACGTATGGCAGCCTGAGATGCGGCGCGCCTGGAAACAGAATCGCGATCCAGAATCGCGCGAGCTCGAAGAAGTTCCGGTAGTTGAGCAGGAGGACGTCCGCGAGGTCGTCGGCCGGATCGGCGTTCGGTACCGTGAGTTGCGGGCCAGCCCAGCGTTTGGTGTTGGCTACCATAACGGACGTGACATCGGCGCGCAGTGGCTCGCCGTTCTCCAGTTCACCTTCTACTGTCATCAGCGGATAGTCGTAGAACGGACCAAGGTGCAGCGCGCTGATCACGACGCCCAGGAATCCGGCCACACGTTTCACGCGACGCGACGTGCGCCACATGAGCTGGCCGTCGAACCCAACGCCGAGTTGGAGCAGCATGAGGTGACCGTTCACGCTCCAGGTGCGGAACGACACCGGGCGCGTTGGTCCCGCGAGCACGTGCGCGGCGCGCACAGGGTGGTTGGGCAGGCCGAGTTCGAACGTGAGAACGTTGGTGGTGCCGGTGGGGATCACGGCGATGGGGATGTCCCTGCCGGCGAGAGCGGCGGCGCAGGCGGCCACGGTGCCGTCACCGCCACAGGCCACCACCTGCGTGACGCCGGGTGTGGCAGCCAGCGCGCGGCGTATGGGCCCGATCATGTCGCGCGCCTCGGTGGCCACCAGCATGCTGGGCCCCGGCAGCGCCCGCAGCACGCGCAGCGCCGCATGGAGTCGCGGTTGTTTGATGGCCGCGCCGCCTTTGGGGTTGTAGACGATCAGCCGCATGTCGGCCGACGCGAACTCACCGGATACTCATCCTTGCCGAATGGTTGGTCTCGGGCGAAGGCTCCCGGAGCGCCTCAATTGTAGGACTGGGGCACAGTGAACGCCACGTGGGTGGGAAACTGATTGCACGGTGAAGCTGCTCGCGTCATGTTGGAGCCTCGCACTCAGGAGACCGTCATGCGCACCGCCCTCGTTCTGCTCGCATTCGCAACCGTCGTCTCGCCGCTCGATGCGCAGGCGCCGAAGGGCAAGAAGCCCCAGGACCGGATTCTCGCGTGGGAACTGGAGTCCTACGGCGGGGCGTCAATGCAGGAAGTGATCGCGACGGCCCGACCGAGATTCCTCATGCCAACCCCAACGAACAGGGACGCCGGTGCCCGAACGGAGTGGCGCGTGCTGGTCTACATCGGCACACACGCGATTGGCGATACCGTCGTCCTGGGCTCATACAAGGCCAGTGAAGTGAAGGAGGTCCGGCACTTTCGGCCGAACGAGGCGAGCGCGCGGTTCGGTTCGGACAATGCGGCGGTGATTCTGTTGACGCTGAAGGACCAGAAGCCGTAGTCCGTTGTACGCGACGGCTTGGGCCGCGATCTTCAGCCGCTGACTACGTCGCCGCCGCCCACACCCGCACGCGGTCCCGGCCCCCGCGCTTCGCCGCGTACAGCGCCTCGTCCGCACGGGCCTTCAGTGAATCGGCGAACTCGCGCGTGGCACCTTTGAGCTCCGACTGCGATACGACGCCGACGCTGGCCGTGAGCCGCATCCGGTGTTCGCCGCTCTGGAACTCGTGTTCGCGAATGGCGTCGCACAGCCGCGTCGCCAGGTGATAGGCGCCAGGCGCTGCGGTATCGGGGAGCACGAGGCAGAACTCCTCGCCGCCGGTCCGCGCCACGACGTCACCGGTACGCGCCGCATGCAGCAACAGCGCACCCACCTCGCGCAGGGCCGCGTCGCCAGCCGGGTGGCCCAGCGTGTCGTTGACGTTCTTGAAGTGGTCGATGTCGATCGCCAGCAGCGAGATATCGCTCCCGGCGCGAGTGGCTCGCGCCACTTCACGGGCGAGTGATTGTTCGAACCCGCGCCGGTTTTCGCAGCCGGTGAGCGGATCGGAAAGCACGAGATTCGCCAACTGACCGCGGACACGATTGTAGGCGCGTCCCAGGCTGGTGATGCTGTCGGGACGCGTATCGCCGGACTCGTCGTAGGCCCCCGAGAAGTCACCCTCTTCAGCGCGGTTGAAGAGCTTGGCGATGACCTGAATCCGGTTGCGCAAGCGCGCCTGCTCCACGAGGCAAACAATGCCGGCCACCACGAACGCGGCCAGCGACCAGAGCTCCTCGCGCCAATGCAGCGGCGAGCCGATCGCGATGCTTTGCTGCACCAGCAGCGGGTAGGCCACGACGGTGGTCCCGAACGCCCACACTGCCGCGCGCTGACCGAGATAGAACGTGGACAGGTGCAGCACGAGAAAAGCGAAGATCAGTACGCGCCCGAAGTACTGCGGCGCGGAGAACGCGATGGTCACGCCAAAGACGAGGCCGACGTCGGCGCTGGCCGTGGCGGGCAGCAACCAGGCAGCCACGCGGCCGAGCTTCGCGAGTACGGTAGTGGCCACTGCCAGCGCCAGGTAAATGACCGTGGCGACGAGGACGACCGGAACCACTGGCGATTCACCCGCACCCTCACTGACGAGCAACAGGAGCTCGGCGACGGCCGCGGTGGTGGCGATCAGTACGCGGAGCCGGCCCTGCCACAACAGGACTTCGCCGTAGGGTGCGTGCTGCCCGTGGAGTGAAAGCGGAATGGACACGAGGTGGGGTGCGCGCCAGCCGGCTTCGACTGGTCGATCGCTCCGGCGGTATTCTCCGGATCGACACCCCATATGGCTAGGGTCGTGCCACGCTGCGAACGGCGCCTTAAGTCATTGTCGGCAATGATACTTACAACGGTGTAATCCTGGCGTCATCGCCCCGTAAATGGCATTCCGCCGACAAGGTGGCGAACTGCGAGGCAGCGCCGTGTGACGGCGCTCACGCCCACCGGACGTACCTAGAATCGCGCTTCGAGGTATAGGTCCAAACGGTTTCCGCGGCGTGGGAACAGCCCGTGCGAAAGGTCCGCGCGAACGAGGCCGTCGAACATCGAAACACCGACGCCCGCACCACTCATCGGGCGCCCGACCTGCTTCACCTGCGTGCGATCACCGACCCAGCCGATGTCACCGAACACGACGGGCCGCACGCCCTGCAGTGTCCTGCCCAATTCAAGGCGGCCGAGCCAGAACGCGTTGCCGGCGTTAGCGGTGTCGGCGCGTTGACCGCGCACCGTTTGCGTGCCGCCGAGGTACCACAGCCGCTGGTTGGGCACGTTGCCGACGCTCGTGCCACCCGCGAGGGTGAGGGCGGTAGCGACCTTGCCAATGCTCTGCGTGAAGGTGAGGTCCAACGCACCGCGGCCAAACGCGCCGCCGGCCGTGTCGCTCGTGGCACCTTCGACGCGGACGTCCGTGAACATCCGGAAGCCGTTGGGATCCAAGCCGCGCGTGTGGATGAAGCGCATCGAGGCGCCCGCGTAGTTGCGCGTCTGCGTCGTGATATTCGGCCGGAACGCGGCGCCCAGCGTGAACAACGTGCTGACGGACGCCGCGCGCTCCCGCTCCGCGAAGAAGCGCCACGTGAGCGGGTTGCCGCGCTCGCGCGCCAGCTCCAGCTCCGCGCCTGCGGTGCGGTAGTAGAAGCCTTCGTCGCGCCCGAAGAGCAGCGCCGACATCGACGATCCGAAGCTCAAGGGACTGCCCCAGTCGTTGGCCGCGGCCAGTCGCGAATACACGCGTCCGCTGATCGCGCGCCGCAGATTGCTGCGCGAAACGCCGAGCTCGAAGTTCGGCACGAAGTCCGCCAGCCCGAGGCGGCCCTGGGCAGACGCGGTATAGCCCCCGCCCAGCACCTGCTCGACGCGAATCGCCGACGACAGTCCCTCGACGCGATTGTAGCGCGTGAACTCCAAGCCGTACTTGATCTGCGGCGGCACAGCGCCAAAGGCGAAGGGCGGCTGGGCGGTCATCGACAACGCTTCCTTGATGAGCGCGTCGCGCTCCGCCGACCCGGACACTTCCTCGCCTTCGTCGTAGATCGACTTTGGCAGGTCCGGCGAGTTGGCAAGCTTGGAGATGTCGCAGGTGACGTGCGTGGCGACATTCAGGTTCGCGCTGCGGCGGTGCTCCATGATCGTCCGCGAATTGGTGCTGTCGCAGCGCGGTACCTCGATCTTGAGCCCCTGCCTGACGGAATCCGCGACGGCCTCCCGCTGCGCGCGTCGGACCGCGCGCGCGGAGTCGCGCCACGCCCGCAGCTCCTTGCCTTCCAGGGAGTCAGGCGGCTGCGGCCGGATCGTCACCTTGATCGGCGGAAGCGAGTCGATCGCATTCACCGACGCGTACTTGAAACTCTGCTCCATCTTGAATGGCACGCGCATGAAGCTGACGCGCGCGTCGCCCTCGGCGCTGTGCCGGCGCGGCAGCCAGAAGCGGCCTTCATAGAGACCGTATTCCACCGCGATCGCCGAGATCTGCGCGCTCATCGGCGAAATCAGCGGCTTGACCCAGACCGGGATGTCGTCCTGCGCGGTAGAGTCCTCTTCGGCCACCTTGGCCCAGACGTCCATCGGCACGGCGAGCCGGTACGCGGCGCGCACCAGTTGTCCGGTGCGCACGTCGAACCACAACGCGCCCACCACGACGTTCCACTTGGACACACGCGGGCGCACGTTGATTTCACGCAGTTGCACGATGGTGCCGTCGGGGAGCTTGAAGCTCACCGAATCACCCGCTTCGTAGGTGTAGTACGCCTCCGCCCCTTCGGCCAGGGGATGCACCACATCGCGGTCGTTCACCCGTGCCTCGACATTCTCGCCGCCGAAGAACTTCAGCATCGGCTCCTGGCCAGGGTAGTACGGGATGGGATTCATGTCCGAATCCATGTCGGCAGCGGCTTCTTTCTGCGCCTCCTCGGGCGCTATCGGGATAACCGTGCGCGCGCCTTTCACCTCGATCCACGCGCCGGTATTGCGGTGCCACTTCACTTGCGTGGCGTTCTCATGGCGGAAGATCAGGCGGTCGCGCCCGATCTTGGAGAAGCCCATACCCGCCGAGACGCGCAGGTACGTAGTGGCATCGTAGCTCATGAGCGCCGAGTCCTGCGCCATGCGCATGGCCCGCGCGCGCTCCACCATCGTGCGCGCTGCCGCCGACTTGTACGCGGTCCGCAAATGCTCGGCGGTCACAGGGATCCGCGTAGCGGGCCGGCGGCCATCGTTCCCGACGCGCACGCCGACGCTCACTTCCCGCTTCACAGACGTGTCCTGGCGGACCGGCGGGGTGGCTTCGACCCCGACGCGGATCTGCAGCGTCAGGGCGAGCGTCAAAAGGGCGGGCATCTGCCAGATTCTACGCCGCTTACGGGCCGGATGTTTCGTCCGGAAACACCATTGCGACGCCGAGTCTGATTCTTTCCATTTCCCTCTTGCCTATTCCCCTTTCCCCGTCGGTTTCTATGCGCCGGTTGCTCACGATCGCTGCTTCCCTGCTGGTGGTATTGGCACGCCCGGACTTCGCCCAGTCGGCTGTTGATTGGTCCGCGCTCCAGCGCGAGACCGTCCAGATCCTGTCGGACTATCTCAGGATCAACACGGCCAATCCGCCGGGAAACGAGCTGGACGGCGCGCTGTTCCTGAAGCGGATTCTGGAGCGCGAGGGATTCGAGGTGCAGCTGCTGGACACGGCCGAATTCCGCGGCCGGCGCGGCGCCAACCTGTACACGCGCCTCAAGGGCAACGGCTCGCGGAAAGCCATCGCGCTGGTGAGCCATATCGACGTGGTGCCAGCCGACCCGCGCTATTGGAGCGTGGATCCGTATTCCGGCGCCATCAAGGACGGGTACGTCTACGGACGCGGCGCGCTGGACATGAAGAGTCAGGGCATCGCGCACCTGATGGCGATGGTCGCGCTCAAACGCAGCGGCGCTCCGCTCACGCGCGACATCGTTTTCATCGCCAACACCGACGAGGAGTTGGGCTCACTCGGCGCCATCGTCTTCGCCGAGAAGCACGCCGACCTGCTCAAGGACGTGGAGTTCCTGATGACGGAGGGCGGCGGCAACTCGTTCAAGGACGGCAAGCTCGAGTACTTCGGCGTGGGCGTGGCGGAGAAGCGCACGTTCTGGCAGCACCTCACCGTGAAAGGCACGCCATCGCACGGCTCACGTCCAACCAAGGCGAATCCGGTGCCGCGACTGGTCCGCGCGCTGAACAAAATCGCCGCGTACGAAACGCCGCTGCACCCCACGCCCGGCGTGCGGAAGTTCTTCAAGGACATTTCGGTGTCGTATCAGGGCCAGCAGCGAACCTGGCTGGCCGACATCGACGCGGCGATCAAGGTGCCGCGCGCCCGTGAGTGGATCCTGAGCGACCTGTACTGGAATGCGATCCTGCGAAACACGATCTCGCTCACGGGGCTCCAGGGGTCGAACAAGACGAATGTGATCCCGGCCGAGGCCGGCGCGGACATCGACATCCGCCTCCTGCCGGACGCGGACCCGAATCAGGTTCTCGAGACACTCAAGCGCATCGTGGACGACACCGCGGTGGTGTGGACCGCGCAGCTCCAGCCCAAGGCGCCGCTGGAGAGTCCGCTCGACAACGACCTGTTCCGGGCTATCGAGCGAGCGGCGCGCGAGCGCGACCCCAAGGCATTCGTGACGACGCCGATGCTCACCGGCGCCACCGACCGGCCCACGTACCGGGCGTTGGGCATCGCGACGTATGGGTTCGATCCGTTCAAGGTCGAGACCGCGGATGCGCAGCGCGGCGTGCATGGCAACGACGAACGAATCTCGGCGGAGAACATGGGCTTCGGCGTGAAATACCTGTACGACGTGCTGCGTTACGCACAGACGGATTCGCCGCGGTGATTCCGTCGCTCGAAGTGGCGTTTACCGCCAAGTTGTGGCGCTATCCCGGCAAGGGCGGCTGGCACTTCGTGACGCTGCCGGACAAATACTCGCCGCCGGTGACGCACGGATGGGGCCGCACGCCGGTGTTCGCCGTGGTGGACGGCCACGAGTGGAAGACCAGCGTGTGGCGCGGCAAGGACGGTCGGTCGCTGCTGGCAATTCCCAAAGCCGTGCGCGGCGTCAAGCGCGACGGCGACCGCGTGAAAGTCCGGCTGACGTTCGCGGCGCTGTAGCGCCGGTCGTCTACTTCCTGGGAGCGTCGCTGGCGGCGTGCTTTGGCCGTTCGCGATCCAGCACAGCCGCGGTCTTTTCCGCGATGTGGCGCCGCCGCATCCACCAGCCGCCCGCGAACATCAACACGACGAGCACCGTGCCAATCATCGGCACATAGCGTCGCACTTCGCCAATCGTTTCCTCGGCGAATCGTCCCAGCCAGAAACCCACGATCGTGAAGACCGCGGACCACACAACGCAACTGATGGCGCTGGCCGTGAAGAACAGCCACATCGGCACACGGGCCACGCCGCAGGCGATCGGCAGCGGAATGCGCAGGCCGTACGCAAAGCGCACGCCCAGCGAGGCGCGCCACGGATGACGGCGCACGATGACCGCGGCCTGAAGCACCAGCGGACGCAGTTTGGGCCAGCGCTTGCGCACACTGCGGCTCTGCACCCGGCCCAGCGCGTACAGTCCCAGTCCTGTCACCCAGGTACCGAGCGACAACGCGATGACGACGGGAATGATGTGCAGGTTGCGGTCGTAGGCCTGCACGCCGCCGAACAACGGCGCCGCCTCCTCCACCACAAAGCCCATCGCGCCGAGGGTGATGTACGCCCACAGCTTCTGCAGCAAGGTCATTTGCCGCGTCTGATCACGCGGCCGGCACGGGCATCGGTGAATTTCCCGCTGTCAACGGCCGCGACGCCGTTGACGAACACGTAGTCGATCCCCACAGGGTACTGCGCGGGGTTCTCGAACGTCGCCTTGTCCGCGATGGTGGCCTCATCGAACACCACAACGTCCGCGAAAGCGCCCGGTTTCAGGACGCCGCGATCCATCAGCTTGAGCCGTGCGGCGGACTGGCCCGTCATCTTGTACACGCCGGTCTCCAGCGACATGAGCTTGAGGTCGCGCACATAGCGGCCCAAGACGCGCGGGAACGTGCCGAAGGCGCGCGGGTGCGGCGACGTGCCGTCTCCCTGCTGCGAAAGCCGCCCGTCCGATCCCACCATCGCCTGCGGATGCTTGAGGATGCGTTGAACGTCCTGCTCCTCCAGCACGTGGTAGATCATGCTGGCGCCGCCATGGAGCTGGCCCTCGATGACGAGCTCGGCGCCGGTCTCGGGCGTGGGCGAGAGGCCGCGTTGCCTGGCCCAGTCGGCCAGCGTCTTGCCATTGAGGCCAGGCTGGTACCGGAAGCTGGAGAACTGGATGCGTGCGATGTCGCCACCGCCGCGGTCGTTGTTGATGTTGAAGATGATTCCGCTCTTGATGCTGTCGCGCAACACGGGATCCTTGGTGCGGCGCACGAACGATGAGTCCCCGCCGTCAAACGCCCACGTGGGGATCAGGACCGCAAGGCCGGTGGACGTCGCCGTATACGGGTAAACGTCGGCCATGACGTCGATGCCGATGCGGCGCGCGGAATCCAGCATGCGGAGCGTGGTAACGCTCTGGCCCCACATGCCGGGGCCAACGGCTTTATGGTGGGTGAGCACGATCGGGATCCTGGCTTCGCGTCCGATGGTGATCGCCTCGGCGACACCCTGGAACAGGCCCAAGCCCTCTTCGCGCAGGTGCGACGTGTAGATGCCGCCGGCTTGGGCCGCGACTTTCGACAGCGCGATGACTTCGTCGATCCTGGAGAAGTTGCCGGGCAGGTAACGCAGGCCGGTGGAGATGCCGAACGCGCCGTCACGCATGCCACCGGCGATCAGCGCCTTCATGCTGTCGAGTTCCTGCGCCGTGGGCGGCCGGTTCACCGTGCCCATGACGCGCTGCTTGACGGTGTTGTGGCCGATGAGATAGCCGACGTTGGCGCCGATGCCCTGCTTGTCGCGCGCATCCATGTACGTGCCCAACGGCAGTGGCGAGCCGCCGTCCGGTCCACCGAGCGAGAAGGTCACGCCCTGACGGACCGCGCTCTCCATGCCGGGCAGGTTTGCCAGCGGATCGATATGCGCGTGCATGTCGATAAAGCCCGGTGACACGATTCGGTTGGTGGCGTCGACGACGCGGGCGGCGCGGTTGGTGGCGACAGCCGTCCGCGAGACGAGCACGACGCGGTCGCCCTTGATGGCGACATCGGCGCGATAGCGCGCGGCGCCTGTGCCGTCGATGACGGTGCCGCCGCGGATCAGGACGTCGAATTCCTGCGCGCCGAGCAGCGCAGGAGCCAGGAGCAGAAGGAGTGAGCGTTTCATAAGAAGCCTAAGATCCTTCGCCGCGCTCAGGATGACAACTGCGCGGTCCCGGCGTACAGTCGTGCCTGCAATCCCGCGTACAGCTTCGTGGACACCGGGCCGGGCTTGCCGTTGCCGATCTTGCGGCCGTCCACCTCCACGATCGGCGTGACGTCGGTGGTGGTACCGGACACGAACAGCTCGTCCAGCCCGAACATCTCGTCCTTCGTAAATGCCCGTTCGCGCACAGGTACCCCTAGTTCGCGCGCCACTTCCAGCACGACCTCGCGGGTCACGCTCGGCAGGATGAGCGGGCCAAGCGGGTGCGTGACAAGCGTGCCGTCCTCGACGCCGAGCACCGACGTGTGGGTGCCTTCGGTGACGATGCCATCGCGGACGTAGATCGCTTCCATGGCGCCGGCGGCCGCGGCTTTCTGCCTGGACATGCAATTGGGCAGCAGCTGCACGGTCTTCACATCACAGCGCAGCCAGCGCACGTCGGTGTCCGTGATCGCCCTGGCGCCGGCCTCGCGCATGGCGTGCGGCACCTCGAACCTGCTGACCATGGCGAGCACGGTGGGCTTGGTGCCCGCCGGCGGGAAGGCGTGCGTGCGGGGCGCGGCGCCGCGAGTGATCTCGACATAGAACGTGCCTTCGCCAGTCGTGAGGTTGTTGTCGTTGAGCAGGCGCGCAGCGACGCCGGCCAGCGCTTCAACGTCCTTGTCCGGGTACGCAATCTCGAGGGCCTTGAGGCCGCGCTTGAGGCGGCGGTCGTGGCGGGCGTTCTCGAAAAGTTTGCCGTCGATGACGCGCCAGACTTCGTAGACGCCGTCGCCGAAGATGAACCCGCGGTCCAGGACCGAGACCTTCGCGTCGGCGCTGTCGACGAGCGCGCCGTTGAGGTAGACGATCATGCCTTCAATTCTAGCCGATCCTCAGCTAGTCGCCGGCTGGAGCCACCACGGGGTGTTCGGCGGTGCGCGGCGCGGACAGACCGACCTTGCCAGCGAGCTTCGACCGGATCTCGTCCATGACCTCGTAGATCGTCGGGATCACCAACAGCGTCAGGAATGTGGACGTGATCACGCCGCCGATGATCGCCACGCCCATCGGCGCACGGAACGCGGCGCCCTCGCCGGTGCCGAGCGCGATGGGCAGCATGCCCGCGATCAGAGCAAAGGTCGTCATCAGGATCGGACGCAACCGGATCGCGCCGGCCTCGATCAATGACTCGCGCAGCGGCATTCCCTTCTCCTCGCGTGCCCACTTGGCGAAATCGATGAGCAGGATGGCGTTCTTGGCCACGATGCCCATCAGCAGGATCACGCCGATGAGACTCATCAAGTTGATCGTGTAATTCGTCACCGCCAACGCCAGCATCACGCCAATCAGCGACAGCGGCAGCGACATCATGATCGCCATCGGGTCCAGGAACGACCCGAACTGCACCACGAGGATCAGGTACATGAGCAACACAGCCAGCCCCAGCGCCGAGAAGATCTGACCGAAGACCTCGGTCTGCGACTCCTGGTCGCCGCCCATCGTGACCTTCACGCCAGGCGGCAGCTGCATGCGGTCCACCGCCTTCTGGATGTCGGCGCCCACGTCACCCGCGGCTCGGCCCGATGTGTTCAACTCGACGTTGACCACAGGCTCGCGGTTCAGGTGATCGATGATGGCCGGACCCACGCCTTCGGAGACCGTCGCCACCTGACCGAGCGGCACGGTGGTCGGCGCGCCGGTGGGACCCATGATCACGAGCGGCAACTGCTCGAGGTCGGTGGCGCGCCGGCGCGATTCCGGCGCCAGGCGGATCATGACGTCGCGCGACTTGCCCGTGGGATCGATCCAGTCGCCGGCGTCGAGGCCCGCGAACGCCGCGCGCATCGACTGTGCCACTTGGCCCACGGTCACTCCCAGTGAGCCGGCGATGCCGCGCTGCAGCGACACTTCAAGCTCGGGCTTCTGGCCCTTGGACGACAGGCCGATGTCCACCGCGCCCGGAGTCTCGCGCGCAATGTCGCGAATCTGCTCGGCGACGATCGCGAGTTGCTTGGCATCCTGGCCACGCACCTGCACCAGGATCTGCTTGAAGCCACCGCTGAAGTCGTTGGTGAAGATGGAAACGGTGGCGCCGGCAACACGGCTCATCTGAGTGCGCAGATCGGCCGCCAGTATCTCAACGTTCCGGTCACGCGTGTCCTTGGGCGTGAGCTTCACGTAGATGTTGCCGACGTCCACCGCCCCGGTCGCTCCTTCGCCGAGCGTGGTGTACGTGTAGCGCACCTCGGGCTGCGAACGCACGATGCGCGCGACCTCCTGCGCTTTGAGCCGGGTGTACTCCATGTTGGAGCCGGGCGGCGTCTCGAGCTTCATGATGAACTCGGAGCGATCGTCCACCGGAAAGAACGCGGACCCTACGGTGCGGATCGGCGGCACCACTTGCGGCAACATGACGAACACGGCGGCGCCGGCTACGGCGATTCCCGCCCGGGCCCACTGGTTGAAGCGCCGCGAATTGAGCGCGAACACAACGATGGCAATGCCGAGCAGCGCGGCGAACAATCCGGAGACGCCACGCGTCGGCAACAGAAATGCGGCGAAGAACGTGCCCGCCGCGAGAACGAGCATGGACGCGCGGTGATCCAGCGCCCACGCCACCACCTTGCGGTAGTTGAGCGCTTGCTGATTGAACCAGCGGTTGAACACGTCGAGCTTGCGCGTGATCCACGCCTTCTCGTGCTCTTCCTTGTGCGGGTCCGGCCAGTACGCCGAGAGCATCGGGTCCAGCGAGAATGACACGAAGAGCGAGACGAAGACCGACGCGGCGATGGTGAGCGCGAACGGCTTGAACCACTGGCCGCCGACACCCGGCATGAAGCCGATCGGGATGAACACCGCGAGAATCGAGAACGTCGTCGCGGCCACGGCGAGACCGATCTCGTCCGTGCCTTCGCGCGCGGCGGTGTAGTGGTCTTTCCCCATCTCCACATGTCGCACGATGTTCTCGCGCACCACGATGGCGTCGTCGATCAGGATACCGATCGCGAGCGACAGTCCCATCAGGGACATCGTCTCGAGGTTGAAGCCCAGCGCCCAGACGGCGATGAAGCTGGCCAGCACGGAGATCGGCAACGCCACGCCGGTGATGACCGTGGAGCGCCACGAGTTGAGGAACAGGAACACCACCGCGACGGTGAGAATGGCGCCGAGGAACAGCGCTTCTTCCACCGTGCGCACGGAGTTCTTCACGCGCGTGCCGGCGTCCTTCACGATGTCGAGTGACGTGCCGGCCGGGAGCGTCTTCTTGATCTCGTCCAGGCGGGCGACGATCTTGGCCGCGACTTCGGTGGTGCTGTAGCCCTTGGACTTCTTGATGTCGATGGCGACAGCTTCCTGGTCGCCGCGATCGGTTGTGCCGAAGAGCGCCAGCGTGCGCGGCTCCTCGGTGGCGTCCTTCACGTTGGCGACTTCGCCCAGCCGGATCAGCCGGCCATTGCGCTCGGTGACGACGAGATTGGCGAACTCGGCGGGGCTCTCGATGCGGCCCAAGAGCCGGATGGAGCGCTCGTCCAGCGCGCCCGTGACGCGGCCCACCGGCGCGGCGAGGTTCTGGAGCTGCAGCGCCTGCACCACCTGGCCGACGCTCACGCCCGAGGCGTTGAGCTTGGACGGCACGACTTCGACGGTGAGCTCGCGCTCCACTTTGCCAAACGTCTGCACATCGGCAACACCAGCCAGCGAGCGCAACTCACGTGTGATGCCTGGATCAACCAACCGGGTCAGCTCGGCGGACGACAGGACGGTGGACGACACCGAGATGGACACGATGGGCCGGTCAGTGTCGTTGAACTTGCGGACGATCGGCTCCTTGATCTCGGGCGGCAGGTCCGCGCGGATCACGGAGATTGCGTCCCGCACATCCTGCGACGCTTCGTTCAAGTCCTTGGAGTACAGGAACTCGATCATCAGCATCGCGTAGCCGTCGTACGCCTTGGACATGATGCGCTTCACGCCAGCGATCGAACCCACCTGCTCTTCCACCGGGTCGAGCACTTCCTTCTCGACCACTTCGGGCGAGGCGCCCGGATAGATGACGCCTACCGTGAGCCACGGTGGCGCGACGTCGGGGAACTCGTCGGTCTTGAGCTTGAGCAGCGCGAAGAGGCCGAAGATCACGAGGGCAACCACGCTGACGACCGTGATGAGCGGGCGTTTGATGGCGAAGTCTGAAATCATCATTGGGAGAAATCCTACGCGCCGCAGAGTTGGCAGTTCATCAATTACTTCTTGTTATCAGATGGAACCGAGACTTTGACCGGAATCCCTGGTGTCAGCCCCCGCGCCGTACCCAGCAACAGCGTGTCGCCCGCGACAATGCCCGTCTTCACCTCAACGGTCTCCGTCTGCTGGTCGTGGATCCCCAGTTCCACCTCGACGCGCTCGACCTTGCCGCCCTTGATGCGCATCACCGACGGGCGAACGCTGCGCTCGTCCACCGCGGCCAGTGGCACGACGGCAGCGGAACGGATGTCGGTCGCGACGCGGCCTTCCGCGAACAGGCCGGCCACAAGCGCCCGACCCACGTTCGGAATCGTCGCGAAGATGCGCACTTGGCGCGTGGCCGGGTCCGCCGACGGATTCACGCGCGTCACTCTGCCGCTGAACAACCGGCCTTCGTAGCCGCCGACGCTGAACTCCACCGGCAGCCCCACCTTGATGTCCTTGATGGCATCGGCCGGCACGGACGCTTCGAGGCGCATGGTGGACGGATCAATGACGGTGAACAACGCCCCGCCAATGTTGGCCACGTCGCCCGCGTTCACCTGACGCGCGCTCACCACGCCGGCGAACGGCGCCACGATACGCGTCTTGGACAACTGCTTCTCGGCGCTGGATCGCATTGCCTGCGCGTTGGCGAGTTGCGTCGCCGCCGCCAACGCGCCGTTGCGCGCGCGTTCGAGATCGCGTGTCGCGATGGCGCCGGCCTTCTCCAGCGCTTCGGCACGCTCGAGTTCCTTTTTGGCGATGTCGTCGGCGTTCGACGCGGTCGCGACAGCCGCGCGCGCCGAGAGCGCCATGTCGCGAATGGCCGAGTCGTCGAGTCGCGCCAACAGCGCGCCCTGGGCAACGCGCTGGCCGGGCTCGGCCATCGTCTCCAGCACCGCGCCGGGCACTTCAGCGCGCACGGTCGCGACGCGCTCGGCTTCGATCGCGCCCGACAGCGTGGGGCCCGTGCGAATCTCCTGCGCCTTCACGACGACAACGTTCTCCTGACCGACGAGCACAGGGTCGATCGCGGCAGCGGTATCCGCGGACGCGTCCTTGCCATTGCAGGCCGCGGTAGCGAGCACGAGCACGAGTGCGCCCGGGATGAGTGTGCTGGCCTTCATTACTGATTGCTCCCTGATGAACCGGCCGAAGCGCCGGAGGTGGTTGAACGGGTTTGAGCTGGCGGCGCCGCGGGTGCGCTGGCAGTGCCGGCGGTTGCGCCAGACGTACCACTGCCGTTGAGCGGAAGATCCTTGAGCAACGCCATGCGCATGCGCGCCACGGCGTAGTCGCGGGCCGCGACGGCGCGGTTCACCATTGCCTGCTCCACGAGCAAGCGCGACGACGTGAGGTCCGTCTGCGTCGAGATGCCCTCGCGATAGCGGATCTCGTCGATGCCGTACGCCTTGCGCGCCTGCTCCGCCGTACCCTGGCTGGCGCGCCACGCCGCTTCGGCCTGCTCCAGCTGACTGAGCGCGATGCGGGAATCCAGCGCCGCGAACTCACGCGCCTGCTTGTGACGCGCCCGCGCCTCGCGCAGACTGGCGTCCGCCATCATGAAGTTGCCCGCGGTGCGTCCGCCGCTGAACAGCGACGTGCCGATCGTGACGCCGAGCGTCCAGTTCTCGGCGAAATCACCGAACTGCGGGAATGTGGTCGTCGGGAAAAAGAGGCGCTGGTATCCGGACGTGACCGCGACGGATGGCAGGCGGTCGCCGCGTGCCGCGCGCAGCAGTCCTTCCTGTGCACGCACGTTCTCCGCCGCTTCGCGCACGGTGGCGCGGGCGTCGGCGCTGGTGTCCGGCTTGGCGCCGGCGGCCACCATACCCACCATCGTCGCCATCGGCGCAACGTCAATGTCCGTGGTGAGCTGAAGCGAATCGTCCAACGGCATTTCCAGCAGCTGCTTGAGGCGCAGCAGGGCGACGTTGCGGTCGCTCTTTCGCTGCAGCACGATCGGCACGTAGTTGTCGCGCGACACCTGCGCGCGCAGCAGGTCGAACTCCGACGAGCTGCCGACTTCGCGCGCCTTGGTGGTCTGACGCAGCACGTCCTCGTTCCATCCCATGGACGCGTGCGCGATGTCCGCCAGGCGCGACGCGAGCACGGCGTTGTAGTACGCCTGCGTGATGTCGAGGATCAGCTGCGCGCGCTGCGCGGTGAGCTCCACGTCCGCGGCGCGACGGCCCGCGCTGGACGCGATGCGCTGTCCGGTGGCGCGGCCGCCAGTGAAGACATTCTGCGAGAACTGCAGACCGAAGGTCCACGAGTTCTTGGCGCCGAAGCCAACCTTGCTGAAGTCAATCCCGCCGCCGCCCTGGCACGTCAGCGCCTGGTTCAGCGCGATGGTGCGTTCGCCCGCGGTGGCGGTGGGGTCAATCCGCGGCGAGCACAGCGAGCGGAAGGTCGCCGTGTCGGGCCCGCTGCTGGCCAACGCCTCGAACTGCGACTTGAGCGTCTTGCCGTACGACAGGCTGCCGTTCACCTGCGGCAGGAAGAGACTGCGAGCCAGCATCTGCTGCCCGTTGGCGCGGGTGACGGCCGCGCGCGCGATCTCCACCGACTCGCTGGTGCGATCGGCAAGCCGGATGGCGTCTTCCAGCGAAACCTGTCTCACCGGTTGCGCCGAGAGCCGAGAGCCGAGTGCGGAAAGCCCCAACATGAGAGATACGAAGTGCACCGGGAATTTTTTCATGCGGGCCTCGACTAGCGGCTGCGACGCCGGGTGCCCGCGACTTTGGCTTGCCGGGAACGGTCCGGCAGCGAAGCGCGAACACCAACGGAGCGCAAGAATGTTTGGACGTACCTGGCCGGCGCCGCGGCCACCGGTTGCGGGAATGCCTGCGGGATGATCTCGCGGTATAGCGCATCGCCGAACATCGCGCTCATGAACATCGAAACGGCGGTGCCCACGTCGGCCTCAGGGTCGGCGAACCCCGCGTTCCGCAAACGCTCGACGTACAGTACGAGCGACGCACTGGCCGAGTTTGAGCCTTCGCAGGCGGCGCACGCGGCTTCGGGCCGTTCGTCAGCTTCGGCGATGGTCTTGCGGATGATGTGCGAGTGGCCGCGCAGGTGTTCCAGCAGCTGCGCGCACCACGCGGTGATCTCGGCGGCCGGGTCGCTCAGGTCGCCGCTGATGGTGGGCGCCGAGTTGGCGGCCATGCGGGACTGGAGCATCGCCTCGAGCAGGTCCGCCTTGGACCCGAACGTGCGGAACAGTGTGACTTCGTTGACGCCGGCCTCGTTGGCGATGAGGCGGGTAGTGGCGCCGCGGAAGCCGAGCTGTGAATAGACCTGAGCAGCGGCGGCGATGATGCGGTTTCGGATTTCGTCTGACATGGGGCAGGAATCCTAGGCGCAACGCGCCCTGCAAGCAAGTGGGTGCTTGCACGCACTCCCTCCACGCGGCCCGGAGATGGGCCGAAGCGGGGAGAATCGGAAACGAAGAATCGGAAATCGAACGGCACAGGCCACGTGTTTTCGATTTCCGATTTCCGATTTCCGATTCGCGTTTCTCCGCTTTCCAGTGGGCAGCCGACACGGTCTATTCCGATCCATGATTCCACTTCTCGTCGCGGCGTTCGTCCTGAGCGGCGCCGCCGGCCTCATCTACGAGTCCATCTGGACCCGGTACCTGGGCCTCTTCGTCGGGCACAGCGCGTACGCGCAGATCATCGTGCTCGTCATCTTCCTGGGCGGCATGTCGCTGGGCGCGCAACTCACCAGCGGCCGGTCGCGCCGGATCAAGTCGCCGCTCGTGTGGTACGCGGCCATCGAACTGGCGGTGGGCGTGCTGGCGCTGGGATTTCACGACGTCTATGCCGCCACCACCTCGTTCGCGTACGCGTCCCTGTTTCCCGCGACCAGCGGCGTGGTGCTCACGATGGCCAAGTGGTCAGTGGCCGGACTGCTGATCCTGCCACAGTCGGTGCTGCTGGGCGCGACGTTCCCGCTCATGAGCGCCGGCGTGATCCGGTTGTCGCGCGACCCGCGCGGGCCGGGCCGCATCCTGTCTCTGCTGTACTTCGCCAACAGCATCGGCGCAGCCGTGGGGGTGTTGGTCGCGGGCTTTGGCCTGCTCCAGGCTGTTGGACTTCCCGGTACGCTCATGGTTGCCGGGTTCGTGAACATCGTCGTCGCGCTCGTCGTGGGGCTCGCGGCGCGCGCGCACGATCGTGCCGTCGCGGAAGCCGGTGGCGAGGAACCCGCCGCGGCGGAGTCGAGCGACCGGGGACCGGAGTGGCGCGCGTTGCTGCTGGTGAGCTTTGGCACGGCGGTGGCGTCGTTCATCTACGAGATCGCCTGGATCCGGATGCTGTCGCTCGTGCTGGGCAGTGCTACCCACTCGTTCGAGCTGATGCTCTCGGCGTTCATCCTCGGCTTGGCGCTGGGCGCGTTTTGGGTGCGCGGCAAGGTGGACAGCATCGCGGATCCGGTGCGGTTCCTGGGCATGGTGCAGTGGTCCATGGGCCTGATGGCAGTGGCCACACTGCCGCTCTACATCGTCTCGTTCGACTGGGTGAGCGCGCTGCTCGGCACCGTGCAGGCGAATGACAACGGCTACCTCGTCTTCATCCTCGTGCGATATGTCATCGCGGCGATCATCATGCTGCCGGCGACGTTCTGCGCCGGCATGACGCTGCCGATCATCACGCGCGTGCTGATGCGCGGCGGCGCCGGCGAGCGCGCCATCGGCACCGTGTACGCCGTGAACACGCTGGGCTCGATCGTCGGTGTGATCATCGCGGGACTGATCCTGATGCCGCTGCTGGGCCTCAAGCTGCTGCTCATCGCCGGCGCGCTGGTGGACATCGGGCTGGGCGTGTGGCTCGTGTCGCGACGGTCGGATTCAGGCGCCGGCCGCCTCGCCTCGTTGCCGGGACCAGCCATCGCGGTGTCGCTGGCGCTCACGGCCGGCATCCTGACGCTGGTGGGAATGACCGCGAAGTTCGACCTGCCAAGGCTGACCAGCGGCGTGTATCGCCACGGCGTGGTGGCGTCGGACGGTGACTACACGGTCCCCTTCTACAAGGACGGGCGCACGGCGTCGGTGAGCCTGCGGCGGTCGCAAGACGGGTTCCTCACGCTGGCCACCAACGGCAAGCCGGACGCGTCCATGGATCAGGGCTGGCTCAAGGGCGCCGAAGCAAACGGGGAGCTGTTCCAGCTCACGCGCGACCTGGCCACACAACTGCTGCTGCCGCTCGTGACACTGGCGCACTCACCGCACACGGAGAACGCGGCGGTGATCGGTTTCGGGTCGGGCATGTCGACGCATGTGTTGTTGGGCAGTCCGCGCGTGCAGGAGGTCGTCACTATCGAGATCGAGCCGGAGATCCTCAACGCAGCGCGCGGTTTCCGGCCGGCGAACCGCCGGGCGTACGAGGACAAGCGTTCCACGTTCGTGATCGACGACGCGAAATCGTACTTCGCCGCGTCGGGCCGAAAGTTCGACCTGATTCTTTCGGAACCGTCCAATCCGTGGGTGAGCGGCGTGTCCGGGCTGTTCACGAGGGAGTTCTACCGGCGCGTGAGCACCCAGCTGAGTGACAACGGCGTGTTTGGCCAGTGGTTGCACCTGTACGAGCTGAGCGACGGCCTGGCGACGTCCGTGCTATACGCGATTGACGAAGTGTTCGCGGACTACGCCGTCTTCTTCACCTCGAACGCCGATGTCCTGGTCGTTGCGGCCAACCGGCCGCTGGCGACGCCGGACTGGAACGTGGCGCTATTCGAGGGTGTCGCACAGGACCTCAAGCGCGCCGTGCCGTTGGCGGCCGAGCAGTTCGAGTCGCTGCGCTTGGGCGACCGCGCCACGCTGAGCCCGATGATCCAGATGCGCGGCGCGGCCAATTCGGACTACATCCCGGTGCTGGACCTGGGCGCCGAACGCACACGGTTCCTGCGCGAGAACGCGGACGGCTACACCAGCATGTCGGAAGGCCGGTTCGACGTCGTCGCCGCGTTGTCCGGCCGAAAGGCGGACTTTGGCCGCTCGGGCCTGAGTCCCACGCCGGAAATCCCTCGATCGGCGGCGCTGGCGCTGGGTGCCACGCTGCGCGCGCTACGGACGCTGAGCCCTCGGGTAGGCGCGGTGCTCCACCGCAGCAGCGAGACCCGCGCGGCCGCGTACCGATTGGATCAACTGATGCGCATGGCAGCGAGCAACGAGCCGCCGGCGGACTGGCACCGCTGGGTGGAGCACGTGGTGGCGTCGGACGCGGAGGTGCACGGCGGAACCGCCGGCGTAGTCGACTCGGCGTTCTTCGCGGTGTTACGGCGCTTCGCCGCACGCACCGGCGCGCCGGTGGAGGCGCGCGCCAGCGTGGATTTCCTGCACGGAATCGGATCGTGGAACTGGCCGGAAGTCGTAGCAGCCGCCGCCGTAATCGAAACGTCGAAGGACAGCGTCGGCTGGCTGCCGGAAGACCTGATGCGCAACGGCAGGGTGGTGGCGCACATCAAACTGCGTAACTACCCGGCGGCGACAGGCGCGCTACAACTGTATGCGCAGCGGACGGCGGAGGATCC
>ERZ1292623.726-Hain-H51-01um-R1-726-length-33900-cov-13_pt1 | contig 24577 bp, 30 predicted proteins | sample MGYA00564398_ERZ1292623 | MGnify/ENA primary metagenome ERZ1292623 (study PRJEB36523, sample SAMEA6512633) | groundwater metagenome | collected 2019-01-07 | study: AquaDiva: Metagenomics assemblies of 32 groundwater samples | reverse complement strand
TGGAGGCGGCCCGCCCGGAGGCGGCGCACCTGGAGGCGGCCCGCCCGGAGGCGGCCCGCCGGTCTGTGCGTTTCCGTAAGGCTGATACACCGGACGATTTGTGTTCCACCACGAATCCCACTGAAGATGGGACCAGTTCGGGTCGTTCGGGTTCGCGAGGTACTGCTGCATCCGTGGGTCTTTCAGATAGTCGGAGGCGACCTGCTCCCCCGGTCTGCCCTGGTTCCACCAGTCGGTGAACGAGTAGTTCGTCCGTCCGGCCGTCGCGAGCGCGTTGGCGACCTTGTGGTATTCGAGAACCATATCGCGCGTGACAAGCCCCTGCCACGGCCCTGGAGCCTTGGTGTATTCGTTCGCCTTGTTCGTGTAGTAGTCGCCTTGATCGGCCGGCGGAGTGACCGGAGGCAATCTCTGCGGTGACGGACGCGGTGCGGGGACGTTGCCAGCAGCGTTTTCGAGAATCTTCGTCGTTAGCCCATTCGGTCCCATCGTGTACTGGACCGTCTTCCCGATTCTTGAACTGAACACCGTCCATACCCAACTCTTCGTGGCGTTATCGAATGCGGCGTTGGCTGGAACGCCAGTCGGCCGTGTGGGTAACTTCAATTCTGGCTGCGGCACGATTGGCAAGTCGAGGTCGGGGTCCGTCACCGGGGGCGTCCCCGGCCCACGGTCACCAGGCGGTTGTCCAGGTTCCCTGTCGGTCACCGCAGCCGCGGAGGTCGAAAACGACAGCCCGGACGTGGCCGGCGGCGGACCACCAGGGGTCGTTGTCAGCCCCCCGCTGATCGCGTGCTGGAGCATCGACTCGAACGGCGATGTCGCGCTCGTCCCTTTGGGCGTGCCCTGCTGTGTGCCCTGGTTCACCAGAGCCCCAGGCTGCTGCGAGCCGATCACCCCGTTCCGCGTGTCACCGCGCTGGTTGTACTCAGGAATGTCGAAGAACGCCATTGCTACCTCCCCATCAGCCAAGCATCCGGGTGAGAGTACCCGAACGAGCCGTCCTCACCACCCGACCGGCCCATCCCTCCGCGTCCAGACGGTTGCCCCCAGCCCGGATGCATCGTCGGCCCGCCAAAGATCGGCTGCGACGGGTTGAGCATACTCCGCCTCCGCACCCAGCGGTCTGTGGCTGGGTTATATGTCCACTTGCCACCTCCGCCACTCCATGGCGGAGACGCGCCTTCTGGCAGCGTCCCCGGAGACTTCTTGATTGCATCTCCCCTGTCTACCAGCTCAGGAAGGCCGGTCGGTTCACCGCTCGGACTATTCCACGTCATGTAGTCTTTCAGAAGCTTGGCAACCACGGTCGCTGGCATCCCAAGCGCTCCGGCAGCGACGGAGATCAGCGCCGTGACGCCGTTCTTCCACCACTGCGGGTTCTTTCTGCGGTACTCCGCAAACCAGTCTGCGAACCCACCATCAGGACCGTCCTTCGGGATGTTCGTCGGCAATTGATCCAACCCGCCCGGATCAGGGCCGAATGGCCCCCCTCCCCCCACCGGATTCAGCGGATTCCCACCGCCGGTCGCTGGGTCGATGTCCCGGCCTCCCGGTCCCCCCACTCCCGGCCCGTTTGGTCCCCCAGGCCGCCCCGGCGGCGTGCCAGTCGAAGTTCCGGTGAGGCTCGGCAGCTTCGAGAGGTCGAACTTCGGCGCGACGAACCCCCCGCCGTAGGTCTGCCCCTTCATCGCATCCGACAGGAAGGAATGGTTCTTCGGCTGCGTGTCGAGCCCGCCGAGGAATTGCGTCCCGAGTCCCGTGATGAAGTCGCGTGTCGGTGATCCCTCGAAGGTCTTCTTCCTCGCATCGTCCCAATACTTCTCTTCTGGCGTGAGGGGCGCGGGGTAGAAGTTCGGCGTTCCGCCGCTGCTCTTCTGCTGATCCTGCCACCATGCCAGAGCGGCACCAATCACATCAGACCAACTGAAAGCCATTACCCTACCCCCTCGGAGCCCACGCAGCGCGCAGGCTGAAGCGACGCGAGTTCCGTTGCCGCGCCATGATGTTGACCGAATCCGCGATCCGCCGCTTCGCCCAGTCGTCGAGCTCCACGGCCCGATCCGCGTAGCCCATCTTCATCGCCACGTCCGCCGCGGCGAGAAACACGATCGCCTGATCCCACCGAGCATTCAGCCCGAAGGTTGTTGCCGCACCCGACACGAGTGCCGCTTCTTCGGCGATCCCGTAGACGACGAGATAGGTCGTGTAGCCCGTCTGCGTCGTCGGGTGGTACAGGATCGACTCGCCGTATCGAGCCCAGAGCTTCGGATAGCCGGTCGTCGTCGTCGCTTTGTTCAGCAGGCCAATCGTCTCCATGTCCGACTCCCCGAGAGGCTTCTCGGTGGTCGCGGCGAGCGTCGGGGCAGAGGATGACTCGGTGCACGTCACCTTCGTGACGATGGCGAGCGGGGTCGCCGTAGACGGAATCGAGATCGTATTCGCCGAGACAGATGTGGCCGCAGCCGTCGCGAGGCGAACGTGCTTCTCGGGAAACAGGTCCGCGTTGCCCACCATGCGAATCAGGCGGTTCACCGCCTCGTTGATCGCACGAACATGCAGCCCGGCCGAGATCAGCGGATGGTCCGTCTGCTCGTTGTTGAGCGTGAGCAGGACTTCGGCCTGCATGTTTGCCATCGTCAGGGTGCTCATGTCGTCATCATCCTCAGAACTTCGGCACTACCCATACGCGCACCGTTCCGCTGCCGATGTTGCGGTTGGTACTATCCCAATTGTGCATTCGAACGCGTACCGTGTCCGTCGTCCAATAGCTCGCCGAGAGTGACATTTCCTCCGCCGTGATGTTGTCGTGAGAGGCAAAGATCAGGTCTCCCGACGCGACACCAGTGACAGTCACCGTCGTCACGACGTTCGCCCCAGCCACGATAATCCCTGGCGCCCATGTTGCGCTTCCGGTCAGAAGAGCCGCGCCCCATCCGCCATTCGCGCGCGGGAGCGTGCCGCTCACTCCTGTCGCAAGCGCTACCTGAGCCCACGCGGGATTGTTGTTCGTACCTGTGTTCGTCAGTGAGCGTGTGGCGTTCGTGTCTTTCGCGAGTCGCGCGTTATTCGTGCCGTCGTGGTAGATCATGTCGCCCTGCGTCGTCGTCACCGCTTCGAGGGCGGAGACGCGAGCCTCCGCCGCCGTGAGCTTGTTCTCTGCGTCCTGCAGGCTCGCGTTGATGACATCGGGACTCGCCGCGTCTACGCGCTTGAACGTCGTCACAGGCTTGCGCTCCCGGCAGTGAACTGATCCTCAGGATACTCGCCCTGGAGAACCTGGACATCCGCCTCGACGTGGCTCACCGCGAAGTTGTCCGCCCCGCCCTTGCCGCTCTTCAGGAGCCGGACCATCAGTGACAGTCCCTTCTGCCAGAGCGTGATTCGGCCCCGCCTGTACTCTCCAGAGGACAACGGGTCAATCACGACTTGGTTCGACTTCGGCCACGTCACGCCCTGATCCTTGGAGACGTAGGCGGTGAGCGTCTGGCCCGACTGCGAGTCCGTGACCCGGAGCTTGAGTCTGATCCGCTCAAGCATCAACTCGAAGAACGGCGTGAAGAGTTCCAGCGGCTTGAGCCAGAGCTCGGAGATCACCGTGGACGTGCCGCTCGACGAGATCGAGTCTTCCGCTTCGGCCACCGTCGCATCCAGCCGGGCGAGCCCTGCTGTGCCCGCCGGCGCGTAGGCGAAGGCGAAGTACATCCGCTGCGTGTTCGGGTTGTAGATCATGTCGCAGACGGGGTAGCCGTAGGGGTTGACGCCCGTGCCGCCGCCTGCGTCGATGAATGACCACCCGGCTCCGGCTGGCGAGTCCAGATCCTTGACGTAGATTCTGCCATTCTGCGTGTACGCCAACAGGTCGCGGTTCTTCTGGTCGATAGCGAGAAGGGCGCGGTTGGCGATGGAGCCGGACTGATCCTCGCACCACGAGTAGGCCGTCTCGGTCACCGTGCGGCTCGATTCCACGTCGCCCGTGTAGAGCTCGGTGACGGTGAAGAAGATCGAGTTTGACCACGCTGCCGTGGCCCCGGTGAGCGCCTGCGAGTCGTAGATGGCGGTTCCGGCCGGGTTCGTGCCGCCGAGGCCGATCTGCTTGGTGGTCGCGCCGGAAGCGACGAACTGCACGAGCCCGTTGTAGGAGGACTGCTGCGCGGTCGCGACCGTCTCCACGCCCTTCGAGGTCACGCCCGGCGCAAACGTGAAGATCGTTGCATCGCCGGACGCCTCACGCACGGTGACCGTCCCAGCGCATGCGGCGGAGAGCTTTCCGGCGAGGATGACGCCCCAGTCCGTTTTTGTGGTCGCAACGAACGTCGTCCCGGTGAGCGTCTTCGTCTCGACGACTACGGTGTCAGTCCCCTGAGTGGTCCCGATGAGCGTCAACACCTGCGTGGTATCGGCGGCGGACGAACTGCCCGCCTCGCATCCGTCGTTGGTGGGCTGGTTGGTGAACGCGATCCCGTTGCCGGTCGTGGTCGTGGTCGTGTCGCGCGCCATGATCTCTTCGCGCATCGCGTCGCCGCAGAGGGGTTCGGGCGCGTCCATGCCGGGGCGCCATTTGAAGATTTCATTCTCTCCAACGAAGTAGACGTAGTCCTCGAACACGCCGCACGCTTTCGGATTCAGCCATCCAAAGAGCTTCGCCTCGCCTTCGGGAAGGACCGGCACGTCGGGATCGTCGGTTGCGCCGAAGACGGTCAGCGATTGGCGCTTGGACACGCAGAGCTTCCCGGCGATCACCTTCACTCCGGTGATAGGCCCAGGTGTCTCCGTCAACCGGTAGTAGTTCTGGCCGAGCACACGCCGCGGCTCTAGCGGCTCGGACCAGTAGAGATAGTCGGAGTGATTAACCGTGTAGCCGTTCACGTCGTCGGCCGAAGGGAACGGAGCGATGCATTCGGCCTCGGTCACGTAGCCCGCCTGCGTCATCTGGCCCCAGTTGGCCTTGGTGATGTCGGTGATGGCTTTGCCGTCCTGATAGCCGAAGTCCATCGTGGCGAGCGTGATCGTCGGGGTGTCGGCGTTGTAGAGCGTCAGAACCATATCCACGGCGCCCGTGGCGTTGAGCGTCATGCTGCCTTGTGGAATACGCGCGAACACGGTCACCTGCGTCGGATCGGTTCTGCTGGAAGCACTTGGAATCGTCGCGTCTGTTTTCGCGAGGATGTCGGACCCGACGCACATCCAGGTCGCGGTGTCGTCAGCGACCGTCGTGCCAACAGTTGTAGGCCACGTCGGTTCCACGGTCGCGTGGGACGTCCCGGCCACCGTACACTGGTAGAGGTAGTTGTTCGCCGTCGCTGGAACAACGAGCGCTCCAACCGTGTACGCTTGCGCCGCCGTCCACGGCTCGCCCCAACGAAGTTGAACGGAGACCGGCATGGCGTACTGGCGGTCAGTGCTTCGGAGTCGGCATGTGAAGCGGACCCCGGTATCGGCCAACCCGTTTTGCGTGAGGAGATTATCCACTAGACTCGCACGCAGCATCGCGGCCGTCGTGGATGTCGGAGTGATCCGAAACGTTGTCGTTGTTCCGTCCACGACCGACGATGCGGTGATCGAGGTTTTTGTCCAGCTCGAGTTTGCCGCATCATAAAACATCGACGAGGAAAACCCGGTTGTGTTCATCGGAGACGTGAACTGCCACAACACACCGCCAAAGAACAGGCGCTCTTTGTATGGGATGAGTGAGTAGGGGAATATTGCCATCTCCTCGAAACCTGCTCGCTTGAGCGTGGTGCCGTCATACGATTGGATGCTTCCAGGAACCAGCCCGGTGACCGGGCCGAGCGCAAACCAAACACCACGGTAGGAAGCCTCGTCGAGTATCCGCAACCCGGTCCATAGATTAGACGACAGATCAGCCCCCCACGACTCGCCGGACGTGGCCTTCGCGTAAATCCTTGTAAGCTCGCTCACCATGAGTCGCGTCACGAGGTTGGTGTTGTCGTACCACACGCCAAGCCCGCGCAGAGAGTTGTTCGCGGATGGAGAGTCATACGTGAACTGTGGGCGCTGCAACCACGCCCCGGCCCGCCTGACGAGGTTCCGCACCTTGCGCAGGAACCCCTCGGGGATCAGCATCGCGTCGCCGCCCGACCACATGCCCCGTTCGATCGGGATGCGGAAGGGGCGCACGCGGGACGTAGGCTTCTTCGTCATCTGTACCCCGCGATGACCGGCGCGTTCAGCGCGATCGTGAATGCGGCGTCCTGCGTCGAGCTGCCGAACGGTACGCCGAGATACGTGATGCTCGGGTTTGTGAACAACTCCACGAGCGGCGGAAGAAAGGTTGCGCCTGGGCAGAGCGTCATGATGTCGCGAAACGCTGGCTCACCAGTGTTGCACACGCCCGCCTCGTGAGGCACGCCAAAGTTGTGCCCGATCTCGTGACTGAAGACGTGAGGGTCGGCTCCAGTGTTGATGACGTGGAACGCGAGATCCGGCGAGAGCGGCGTCTCGAACGGGCCGATTCCCACGCTGGTGGCGCGGTCGTCCCATACTCCAACGAGGTCGGCCTGAACCGCGTCGCGGAGCGCCGCTACGTGAGCGTCCGAGCGCATCGCCGCAAGCAGATCCAACCCACCAATGCCGCCGAAGTCCATCTGCTCTCGGTGAACGAGCACCACGCGCACGCCTGTCCCGCTGTCCCTCAGCGATGCGTTCAGCGCGACTACTCGTGCGGCGATGCGGGTCTCGATGTCCGGCACGGCGGCGAGTGCGCCGGGCGTGTACAGCTCCATGAGCGTCACCACCGTCGCGTCACAGATGCGGCACGGAGGATCTTGCGCTGCCGCCTGCGCCGAAAGCAGCATCACTCCGATGAGGAGCGCCCGGATCATCCGAGCACCGCCGCGATCACTCCGAGAGCGACGAGCGCCGCCATCATGGTGATGATGATCTTGGGGACGAACGTGGAACCGGTCGTGTAGGTCACCACGAGCTCCGGGTCGTTCGCGGTTCCGGCTTGGTCGGCCCAATAGGAAGGGGCGTACGACACCACGGTAGGGGCCGTATTGTCGAGGTCGTTTTTAGCGCGAAGGACGAGCGTCGTGACACCCGTCTTGTTTACGGCGGCGATGCCGGTTGCGTTGAGAGCGAAGTCGCGATAGGCAGCCGATGCCGCGAAGGTGGCTAACGTCATCGTGGAATCAGACAATAACGTCGAACCGGTCTGTGTATAGTCACCGTTCGCCAGCGTGTTGACCGCTGCTGGGGTGCCACCGACAATTCGCGGGTGCGATGGATTAGTGGTTTCGCTCTGATCTGATGCACCGGTTGCGTACACGGAGAACGTCGCCGCCGAAATGGACGCACCACTAGTGAGCGCGGACGTGTCGAAGTTGTAAAAGGACCGGATGATGTAGACCGTCGTCCCGCCATCAGTCGTGTTTCCGAACGAGGCCGAGGACGCTTCTGATGCGAGGTTTCCAGTCCCGGCCCCTGCCCGTGCCGTAGCCCACGAGAGAGAGTCGAAATGGTACGTTCGACCGTCAACCGTCGTTGCACCCGTTCCGGCGTCGGGGTAAACGGTGAGGGTACTCACGCGATCACCTCGTCAATCGCTAGCGTCGGCTTCGGCTTCGCCGTCCCGCCCTGCTCCTCGATCGCGTCCCTCGGATCGGCAGTGACGTGCATCCGCAGGAACGCATTCAGCTCGGCGTCCGTCTTGATCCGCCCGAAATCTCGCGGCTCGAACACGATGCGTGTTGGTCGTCCGGTCTGGACGATCACCTTCTGGCGCGCATCCACGGTCGGCAACTGCGCGGGCGGGAGCCCCACCTTCGACCGCTGGAACACGACTTCCTTCTTCGTCTGAACGCTACCGGGCGACACCGGCACCGCCACCTCGGCGTAGTCGCCCTCTGAGAAGTAGGCCGTCACCTCGCGGACCTGACCGCACGAACGCGGCTCAGGGCACCGCCGCCGGGGCGTAGCCGCGTTGCAGTCCGGACAGACGCGCGTCAGCGTAGACCAGTGCGCCTCATGCTCGCATCCGTCCCGGATGACGCTCGACAGCTTGTATTCGATTCGCGGCATGTCATCCTCACGGGAGCTGGAACGTCAACTCCACCAGTAGCCCCTCTGCGCTCGTTCCGGCCCCGTCCACATCGATGGCGATCTGGTCTCCGGTCGCAACATCATCATTCGCGGCGTCAATCACGGCGGCCACTGCGGCCGTCAGCGTGTCCAACTCGCTCACGTCAATCGTGATTGCCGTCGTGAGCATGTCCGCCGCTTGCGTGATGTTGCGGACCTGGATCGTCAGTGCTCCAGACGACGACGCACCGGTCACGCACGCCGCGACCGCGACGAGGTTGTACCCGTTCATCGTGGCCGGAATGCGGTAAATGGATTTGCCGTCGCCGATTGTAGCCGCGGTGGCGTCGTCGAACACCTTAATGCTCACGACCTTCTTGCCGTAGTCCGACCCCGCCAGCCCGTCCGGTGACACGGCGCGCGTTGCGTCCGTGCCTGTCGTCGTCTCTGCTGCGGTGGCAATCTCGATGATGCCCGCCACCGTGAGAGACGCCGCCGTGTTACTTACCGCGCTGCCCATGTCAGATCGCCTCCCCGATGTATGTCACGCCTTCCCCGCTCACCGACACGTCGATGACGACGATCGCGAGGTCGATCGGATTCCCGTTCGTCTGGCCCATGCCCAGGGTGAACGTCTGGCTAGCGGAGAGCCGAATCCCGTAGTCCGTCGAAGTCACCGTGCCGACCCCGACGTAGACGAACCCGGTATTCGCGGGCTTCGCCTGAATCGTGAGTCGAGCGCACGTCCGCGCCGCTGCCAGCGCCAGCTCCGTCCCTGCGACCGCAACATCCTTACTCCCGTGAAACATGGTTTCTACCCTCCAATCGGTTCCTTTGTGGCGCGATTGCGTTCGCGCTGATAGGCGCGCATCTGTTCTCCGTTCCTATGGTACCGAGCGCGCTGATACTCGTTTCGCCGCGCTCTTGCGTCGTCTTGCGCCAGCCACCGTCTCACCGTCTCGCGGCGACAAGTCCTACACATTCGCCTACCTCTGTAGGTGTGCGTGTTCTCCTGTGTGAACTCATGGCCGTGCTTACAGTGCGTGGCGACTAGGTTACGGTACGCCACGCTCGCGGGGGTGAGACTGATATGCTGTTTCCTACTCACGAGTCGCAGATGGCGCCAGTTGACACATGCACGAATTCCGCACTCGTGATGCATTTCCATCCGTGATGGTATTGGGCCAACGTGAATCTCGTATGACACACGATGCGCGTACGTCGTAGTCTTGGTAGTTATCCGACCATATCCACCGCGAGCCATTGACGCGGCCCATATCCAGCAGCCATTCGGAGACACAACGTACATCTCGTCGAATCGCTCCTTGAGCGTCATAAAGCGGCGTTGATAATTCGAGTCGAACATTACGTTACTCCATCGGCTCCTTGCGTAAAACGGCAGCTATATCGTCTACGACGTTCCAACTGTGGCGTTTGTGCCACGCGATTGCATCCGCACTCAGACCCTCGTCCACGAAATCAGGGTTGAGCAGTTCAAACCATCCCACCATCGCGAAGTTCACCTCGGCCCCGTAGTGCGTCAGCCCGTTCGCCTCGCGCCACTTCCGCTGAAGGTACGCGAATCGCGGCCCGAGGAGCGGCTGCTTATGGTCCGGGTCCTGGAACGCACGGTCGTTCATGTAGAAGGGGCCGATGATCTCGTAGTGGCCCTTCGGCTTCAGGCACCGGTACACCTCCCGGAAGTGCGCGTCCCAGTCCGGGACGTGTTCGAGGAAGTGACAGGCTCGGAAGAAGTCCACCGACCCATCCGCGAAGGGCCACGGGTAGGAGAAGAGATCCACCTTATCGACGCCAGGATGATCCGCGAAAAGGTCCACCCCGCGGAACCCTTCGGCCGGGTGGACGCCACACCCGAGGTCGAGCTTCACGGCATCCGCCGGCAGAGCCTCGAGCAGCTTGGCGGTGAGCTCGCCGAGGTCCATCAAAAGATCCTCCCGGACTTGAGGTCAATGTGCCCGACCTTGACCGCGCAGTTGACCCCGAACCGCGCGCCCGCCTCGCGCTTGGCCTTCGCGCAGAACGTGAGATCCTGCGTCCCCCCCCCCGTTCCGGCCATGTTGTCCTTCTGGACCGTTTCGAACCACGGCTGCGAGACCTTCGCGAAGATCCCCTTGCGCCACATCGCACAGCCCATCCCGATGCCGTTCACCTCGATGGTTTTCTTCGCGACGACGGCTTCCTTCACCGACTGCGGGCGGAAGTCGTCTGGCCCATTCGCCGGGTTCCCGTAGGCCATCGGGCGCGAGGGGATTCCCTTGGTGTGGTAGAGCCCCGACACCGCGTCGAAGCCGTGATGTCCCTCACCGCAGGTCCACTCCTCGGTGTCCGTGATCTGCTTGCCACAATCCGGGCAGGCGTAGATCGCGGACAGTAGCCCCGTCACGGCATTCGTGGGAAGAACGTTGTCGTGCTCGGTTGTGAAGACGAACCGCGTCCCCTGGATCAGCGCCGTGTAGTCGGCGTTGTACGAGGCGGCGCAGAACTCGGCATCTGTGCAGAGCCGGAACAGGTGGTTGTAGGCCTCGCCCACTTCCATGTTCTTCGTGCGCAACCTCCCCGCGCGAGCCTGGTTCATCGGCATATCGACGATCTCCCATGAATCGACGACATCCCAATGCACCATGTTCCCCGCCGTCGGGATCACCCACGTGAAGCTCTGGTCGAGCCACCCTTTCGTCTCCTCGTACTCCTCCGGGTGCTTCGCCCCGTACCCATGCTCCGCGAGGTCTTGCGCCACCATTGCCGTCACCGTCATCCGAGGCCCGCCTATCTGACGCGGAGGATTCCGCGATATGTGTGCCCGTTCAGGGCGATGTTCCACTCGCCGGCGGCCATCCCGCCGGCTGCAAGAAGAGAGAGCGTCCAGACGGTCGAGCCCGTCAGGACGGGAGCCGTGTTGTCCGTGATGCCTGAGCTGTACGTGAACGTGTCCGTGGAGCGGAAGCCCGCCCCCCGAAGGATGAGCGGCACAGCCGCCCCGCCACGCGTGAGGCTCACAGGAGCCGCCTGCTTGACGACCGTTCCGCTGGTATCCTCGATGGTGCGCACGCCCGCCACGGTCTCGGAGAAGTTCATCCGGGTGATCTGCGGGCGAGTCGGACGGGACGCGATGCGGGCGGCGTCGAAGATCGCGATCTCCGCCTTCCGCGTATCGGTGCGAATGGCGAGACAGTCGGGACACCGGCGGTTGCCGTCTTCCTCGATCATGACCGACGACGGGCGAAGCTCCGCGCACACGCCACACCGCTCCTGCGCGATCTCAACCAGCCGTTGCCGGTCGAGAGCGTGGAGCGAGACGTGAACCGGGTGCTCCCGTCGTCGCCTGACTACTGCCATTCGCGCGCCTCCGATGTGGGGCGGGGATCGGCCCCGCCCCACGGGAAAGAACTACGAGCCGTTGTCGCCCACCGTCCCGCGCCAGTCTTTCGCGACGCGAACGCCACGGAACCGGCCACGGAACTTCATGGCGATGTCGTCGAAGCTGGACTCGCGCGCGAAGACGGGCTTCTTGCGCCAGAACCAGCGGAGAGAGTGCATCCCCTCGCGCAGAAGGAAGTAGCCCGAATACGCGGCGGCGTTGACGTTGAGGTACTTGTCAACGACGATCTTGTATTTGGTCTTCTTGAGCGAGTTGATGTTGTTGAGATCCGTGTCCACCTGCCCCGCGCTGTTCAGGATCTCGTAGGCGCGGAAGTCGTCGGTCGCGCTGATAACGAGGATGTTCATCCCGTCGTCGGCGATATAGTCTCCGGCGCCGTCGAGCTGCGTGTCGAGAGAAGTCGTCATCGTCTTGATCTCGTTCGCTGACAACGACGCATGCGTTTTCACGTTGGACTGCGAGGGAGCCCCGCTGCGGAGTCCCGAGTGCGAGCCGAACAGAGCCGCGCCGTCGCGGAGCACGTATTCGGTGGCCGTCGATGTGCCGTTGAGCAGAAGGTCAGCGCACTCCTGCTCGATGGTCCACACCTGGCTACGCCTCATGCGACGGGTGATCTCGGCGTAGGTGGCGAGCTTGGCGCGGTCTTCACCGCCCGAATCCGCCAGATCCTCGATCGCTTCCTCCGAGACCTTGAACGCCTTCGCCCAGTTCTTGGGCTTGGTCGTCACCTTGTCCCCGAAGCTGTACTCGTCGTAATCGACGTCTTCGAGCTCTTCGCGTTCATCCCACTGCCCGAATCCCGCGAGCTCGTAGTCGGCGTACTCACCGCGTGTCATGGTCATGACGTTCATGAACTGCTCGTAGGCAGGCTGGGATTTGGGCTTTTCGGCCTCCCACACCTCGTCGAGCGTGTCCGTGATGAGCGTCTGTGCTTCGTAGACGGAAAGTGTTTGAGCCATCGCTCACTCCTCAGATGTTGTGCTGGATGTTGCCGGAGCGAACCGTGAAGATGACCACGGCGTTCGCGTCGCCAGCCGCCCAGTCGGAAGTCCAGCCCTGGATGCGTGCGGCACCGGCGGAACTGGAGTCAGAGTTGTAGGTGAGCCAGATCGCGCCGGCGGAGTCCACCGAGATGTTCGCGCGAAGACCGCGCGAAGACTCGGAGAGCGTGCCACGGAGCGTGGCCTTGAACGGAACGCCTTCCTCCGCGAGATACAGACTCGCGGTCTTGGCTCCGTCCGAGGCTCCGGTCTGAGGGGCGTTGCGGTAGAAGCCCGCGATGGAAACGATGTGGCCGGTGACGGCGGAGATGTAGCCCGCCGAAATCTGCCCGATCATGCCCTTTTTGCCGGTCTGGGTCGAGTGTTCCGGGAAGGCCATGACGCGAGCGCGTCGGTAGCCAGCCGGGGTAACGGGAACGGTAGTTGCGCCAGTTTTGGCCATTTGCTTTTTCCTCTGGTTGAGGTCACATAGACCTAAGGGTTATGCCAAATCGACGGCTGGCCAGAGCTTGCCCGAGGCGTCGGCGGTGCCGGTGTAGTAGTTCTCGAAGAACTTGAGTCCAGTTCCGGCGGTCGTGATGAGTTCCGCTGTCGTATCGAGAGACGACACGAGGTTGTAAGCGACGACGCCGGTCGAAGTCGATCCGGAGCCGGTGAGGAAGATTCCGACAGCCGCGCCGGTCGATCCGGTGACATTCAGCGTGTTGCGAAGGATCTTCGCGTTGGAAATGATCTTCGTGGACAACGTCAGGAAATGCCCAACGTCGTTCGTGGCCAGCATGGAAACCGTGTTGTCGGCGATCTCGACGCGATTTTCGGCGGCGAGAATCGACACGAACGCATCCGGGGCAAGCGCCATGGCGTTCCATGTGTTGCCGATGACCGTCAGCCCGTCAGCGTCGTTGTCCGTCGAACCTGTGACGACGATCGACAGGAAGTGCAGAGCGGCCGTGTTGTCGCTGATGGTGTTCTGCGTGAGCTGGAAGTCCTTCGCCGCTCCGAGCGTGAACGCCGCCGCTACGTTGTCGAAGTTGCCGATGAGGTGGCAATTCCGCCACGCACAATTCGCGGCCGAAACGGTGATCGTGGCTGCCGCTGCGCCGTAGGTGAACGTCGGACGAAGCAGGCCTGTCCCGAGGCCAATGATGGACACGCCGGACACGTCGAGAGCAATGGATGTTGCCGTGACGGTCTCGGCATGACCGGGCATGACGAAGATCACGTCGCCCTTCGCGGCCGTGCATTTGTTGATTGCCTGGTCCACCGTCGCCAGGGGCGAGTCGAACGAAAGCCCATCGTTGCCTGCCACGCCAGTCCCGCTATGAACGAAGTAGGGGGTGGCTGTCAGGAATGGGACTCCGGCCGTGCTCAGTCCCTTGGGAAAGATCAAGGGGCTTGGACCGTGATGGATTGCTTCAAGAGCCATAAGGCTCACCTCCTGAGATTACGCTGTGCGCCGCTTCCGCCTGACGCGCGACCCCGCCTCTTCCTCGAACTGGATGTCGTTCCGCTCGGCGAGGGCGCGTGCCGTGTCGAGTTCCTTGTCCTTTCGAGAGAGGCGTAGTCTGCGCCGCCGTTCGAGTTCTTCCACGTAGAGGTGTTCAGGGCGAGCCATGACGAGCTGCCCAGCGATGTCGAGGTGTCCGTTGGCATCCCACTGCCAAATCGGAACGTTCTTCATCCACTGTCCCTCGGTCACGAACTCGTAGCCCTTCACCCGGTTGATGTCGATCTCGTCCTTGTAGCGCGGTTCCACGCGCGCGAACTGGTGTCGCGCTTCGGGGTCGTCTTTCAGGCAGACATCAGGGACACCTGCTTCGTGTCCGATGATGCGCAGCGCGAGTTGTTGATCGTTTTCGCTTCTCCTTGACCAGTTTGGGGCAAGGTTCAGCGCTACGTCTCCATAGTTAGGCACGGCGGCCTCCTCTCGCGCGAGCGCGATTGATGAGATTTTCCGGGTCGAGTCCCAGTTCTTCGGCGATGGCACGGCGCTTCTCTTCCTCTTCCGCGCGAAGCGGGGAAGGGTCAGGTGCGCGGGTTCTCGCCGCAGCGGGGCGCTTCGATCCGGGTGGGTTGGCAACAACTGGAGCCGGTACGGCTTCGGGTGGAGCCGCCTCGAGTGGCTGGGTTTTGGCAGGGAGGAAGCCAAGCTGATCGAGCACCCACACGTAGTTTGCGGGATGCTGCCAGACGTTCGGATTCTCCACTTGGAGCTCAGACATATGCGGCAAGGCACTTGTGATGAGCTTCGTCGCGCGGTCCTTGTCGATCCCGTACTCAGAGACGAGATGATCGATGGCTGCATTCGACGCCTCAAGTGACTGTTTGAAGCGCTCGGTCTGCACTTCGGCAGCCTTGCGCCCTTCATACCGCTGCTGTTCTTCCCTCGACCACTCTTCGCGCATCATCCGACGTGCTTCGGAGGGGTTCTCGAGCCAGAGTCGGTCGATCTCCTCCTCGGTGTCGGCGGGTGCTTGCGCTGGCGGTACGACTGGCGGGGGCGCTTCACGCTGGCGCTTGATCTCGGCGATCTCTCGCTCAAGCTCGGCGCGGCGTTGCGCTTCCCGTTTGTACGACGCTTCTCCACTGCGAAATGCCTTCTCGACTTCTTCTCCTTTGCGTCCCCGGAGAAAGCCGTGTTTTGCTGGCAGCCCGGTTTCCCACCAGTCGTCGGGAATCGGCTCGACGGCAGGGGGTTCGACCGCTGGTTCAGCGGGGGTGGCCGTGACCACGGCCGGGGGAGCTGTCGGTTCGGGTGCGGGCGGTGCCACTTCCGGCTGGGCCGGTTCAGGGGCAAGCTCGCGGGCCTCCTTGAGCTTTTCGATTCGTGTGTCGATCGACGCATCGAGGTTATCGAACAGCCCTGGGGCGTCCGGTCCAGTCGTTGCGAGATCGGTTGCTGGTTCTGCCACTGACTACTCCTTCCGTTTCTTGGTCATGAGCTTGTCGATCTCCCCCAGGGCGTCGTTTACGCCCTCCGCTTTCGCGGCTTCCATTGCAAACTTCCACTGGCCTGCATCGGAAGAGTGTTCATCACTGGATCGCTCCCTGCGGCGGTACGCCAGCCTCTGGAGGGTAGCTACCACCTGGACCCATAGGGGGTTGTCCCACAGCTCCTGGTAGTCCGCCTCCGACGGGACCTCCCCCAGGGGGAACAGGTCCTCCGCCAGGGGGAGCTTGATTCGGTGGCGTGCCATTCATGCCTCCCATCTGAGCCTGCATCTGAATTTTGGTGATCTCCTCGGCCATCGCGTTCACGTGCTGGGCGAGGTCGAACTTCTCCTCGTCGGTGCGGATCGCCGCAACGATCTCGTCGAAGAGCGCCTGCTCGCCCTCGATGGCTTTCTGGAGGAACGCCATCTGCTTTGGCGAGAACTTGCCTTCGAGCATCGGGGCGACGATCTCGGTAGTGAACTTGACGTGCCGCTGCCACAGGTCGAGGAAGAGGGCGATCTGCTCGGGCTCGTGTTCCTTTGCCAGCGCTTCCTCGGCTGCCGTGAGTGACACCCGGAAGTTGTCGAGCGCTTCCCCGACCGGAAGACGGAACGGAAGTTCGATGACCTGCTTGGTCACCTTGTCCCGGATCGGAAGCGTCTCGCCGAATGGCTGGAACTGGCGAACCGTGCGCAGGTACAGGCGCATCACCCGCCCCATCCCCTCGTTGAGCATCCGAAGGAACAGTAGAGGCTGTTGTCGTCCCTGTTCGAGCACCTGGGCGACGGTTGAAGCCGCTGTGCGTCCAGGGATGACTTGCCCCGACTCGTAGGCGGAGACGTTCGAGGTCTCCTGCGCGAGCCCCTTGACATGCTGTGCCGTCGGGAGAAGCGGGTTCGAGTTCTGCGCGAGCGGACGCACGTCCCAGTGTTTCCCTGGCATCCCAGGGAGCATTTCTCCGGGTTGAAGCTGAGTGCCGTAGCGGGCGAAGTGATCGACGAGCTCCGGGCTCGACGTGTCCGGGTCGTATCCGCCGACCGGGTTCGAGACGGTGAAGGCGTTAAGGATGTCGGCGTGAATGCAGTGGGTATGGACCTTCTGCATCCACTTCAGAATCCCCGCCGTGGACGTCCCGGAGTGCGAGTGCGGATCTTTGAACTGCCAGAACGGGATGTGAATGCGCCGCTGGTGCTCGTAAGGGTTGTCGAAGAGGTTGAGAAGGCGCCGCGCGCCGTAGTGGTAGTCGCCCATGAGCGAGAACTGCTGGACGACGGTCTGCGATTTTCCTTCCTCGTCTTCGATCTCGACGCGCAAGGTCCACGTCAGCCACACCTCTAACACGTCGCACGTGCGGCGCGGGACAGATGGCGTGCGGTTCTGCGTGGACTCCTGAATCGCCTTCCGTGGGGACTCCTCCGAGACGATGAGCGAGAGCTTCTTCGCCTCTTCGAGATCCTTCACCAGGAAGTATTCGCCCGAGGCGAACTTCCCGAGGAACGACGTGGGTGAGAGCGGCGTGCGCTCGGCGAGCCACGGAGACGTGTCGGGGTCGTCCTCGTCGATGGGCATGAGGACATTCGTTCCGGGGATGCAGTACCAGCGGACCTCTTCGCCGTCGGCGACGTAGAAGCGCTCCTTCGGAGAGGTGAGATCGACGAAGGCGCCCTTGATCTTCGGGGCTACCATCGGCCGCGTCTTTTTCTCGCGGCAGACCTTGATCCACGCTGGGACCGGGCCAGTCGTCACCAGGTCGGAGACGAGCGTCCAGAGCAGGCGGGGAAAATCAAGCCGCTCGCGGGCCTTGAAGTCCATGGCCTGCTCAAGCCGGCGGCGTAAGACCTCGGCGTCGATCTTGATGATCTGCGCCGAGCCCGGAGCCGCCATCCCGTTCATCATGGCCTCGGGGGCGGGAGCCACCTGAATCGGCACCTCATACTCGGCCGGGAAGTAGGCGTCGAATGAGAAGATCGGCCGCGCCTTGAGCACCATGTTGACGATCGACGAGATGATCTGGTCGCATGGAATCCGAACGAGCGGCGAAGGGAGGATGGACTTGTTCGACCCATCCACCGGAATCGGGATCTTCACGCCCTTGTAGGCTTCGAGGTTTTCGCGGGCTTCGTCGAGAAGCGGCTGGTGATCCTCGATGGCTCGGGTGATCTCTTCGTGGAGGTAGGCCTCGATCTTCTTGCGCTCGTCCTCGGATGGAAGGAAGCGGAGGTAGCCGTCCTCGCCGTACTCCAGTTCCCCGGACACCGAGTCGATCTCGATGGCGTCGAGCGCCTGTCGGTCAAGCTGCAAATCGCACCCCCAGCACCGGGTCGATCATGCGACGACGCCTGATCGAGTCCTTCTCCAGTTGTTCGCGAATCCGGTCCCGCTGTTCGGGCGAGAGCGGCTTATGCAGTACAGCGTTGACCATCGAGAGCGAGTCGATGATGCCGTCCGTGTCGTTCTTGACTCCCCGGTAGGCGAGCATTTCCGCGCGGGTTGCCGCGGCCCCCGAGTCGTACTCATGCACATCCATCGCCGGAGGAGCGAGGAGGAGCTTGTACCGCTTCAGAGGCTCGGATACTCCCGAGACGATTCGGCTACGCTTGGATTCCATGACCTCGCGCACCGCCTGAATGCGCCCGCGCAACTTCCGTAGCCGGTTGTCAGTCGCGAAGAAGTTCTTCACGCTCTCGTCCTGGGTTCCGCCGGCGCCGTAGCCCACCACGCGAATCGGGTAGATGTCCGCGAGCTGTTGGCACGCCTCGATCCATCCTTCCACTCCGTCCTCTCCCGAGCGACTTTCGAGTTGGAACTTCACCAGGTCGCAGTCGATTGCTGTCACGGAAACGGCCCAGTTGTTGCCCCCTTCCTTCCACGACGGGTCGAGAGTGGCGACCACATCCACGTCCCGCCACGGATCGAGCATGATGACTTTGGGCTTCCACTGCGGCCCTGCTTCGCTCTTCCGTTTGTCGTTCACGTCGATGAGCAGACCTTCGGCGTCGCGGGCGTAGCGGGCGACGAGGAAGCGGTCGGGGAACTTCTTGTTCGGGTAGTTGAACGGCCCGAGCCACGAGCGCATCGGGTCGTTCACGACGGGCGACGTGAAGAGCCGCCCACCCATCGGAGCCGGGTCCAGAAGATAGTTGCAGCGCCACGAGTACGCGCCGTCCGCATCGGCGGCGTCGCTCATGTTGCGCGCTTGAAGTTCGGTGATCCGCTCCGCTGGGAACAGGGTCGGCATCGTCGGCCGCCCGCGCTGGAGGATGTTGACGACTTCGCCATCGTGCTTTTCGATGGGGATGACGACACTCAGGCACCGGTGCTTGTTCTTGCCCTTGGCGAGATAGCCGCCATGGTCATCGTTTTCGTGGTAGCGGGTGCCCTCGTGGATCTGCCGGACTCTTTTGGTGATCATGTAAAAGCCGGAGATCGAACGGAGGAAGCCGTGAACGCCTGGAAGAAGCGCATCCGTCGCGTTGCCGCCCTCGCCTCCAACCACAAGATCATTGAACCAGAGATGGTCGTAGTGCGCCGCCGTGTCTTTCGACGTGTAGCCCGCCGCCTGAATGGTCGCCTGCGGATGGGAGATTGTTCGCCCGCCGAGAGTGATGTGCTTGGACGTGATGAGCTCGTGAATCTTGCCCTCGGGAATCCGGTCAGGGAAGATGTCGCGGTAGGTGCCCGAGAGAATCGTTTGAGCGATCTGATCGCAGAAGGCCCACGCGATCGGATCGACGGCGTGGACGATTTTATGGGTCGTGTTCGGATCGCGCGTCGCAGTGAACGTGAGCGCCCCATGCGTGATGACCGAGGACTTGAACGCGCCTCGGTAGACGCGCCAGTTCTGCCAGTCGAGCGCGCGGTCAATCCCGTCCCGATCCTTCGGGTTCTCTGGGTCCAGCCCCCGAGCCTGGAACTGTTGGCGAATCTGGTCGATCACCTCGGACTCGAAGCCCGTCTGCGTGATTGACCAGATGAGCCGATCGGTCAGGCCCGCGGCGGCATAGCTCATCGGCATGTGGATCTCGGGGATGAGGTCTTCGTGTCCGCAGATCAGCTCGGTGAACATGTAGGAGTCGGACATAAGGCGGGCGCGTAGCCGTTCGATCGCCGCGTTCGACGCCGCGTGAGAGCGGGTCGGTGAGGCGAGCGTCGCACGCGCGTCGTCGATGTCACGCAGCTCTTGAGCCACCGAGATCACGACACCACCTCTGCTTCGACTACCTGTCCAGGCAGGAGCCCGCGGGACTCGTACTTGTCGGCGAAGCGCGTCATCCGGTCGATCGTCTCGTCGGCGAGGATGTGCGTGTGCTTGACCTCGCCGAGCAACTGAACGCGCTTCGGAGCCTGCGACGCGGCGAACTGCGCGGACCACTTCGTGATCGAGTCGTGGATCTTCCACGCTTCCTTGAGGCTGATGTTGTCGCCCTTCCCCTCGGCCCTCTCCACCAGCTTCTCGGTGATTTTCAGCGCACGGAGGTGAATCTCAGCAATTCGTACCTCTGCCGCCATCGCGGAGTCTTCCCGCTTGACTCGCGACTCGACGACAGCCGCGAGCGCGGCCGCAGCGAAGTCTTTCCAGCGGTTGAAGTCCGCGAACTTTTTCGCGCGGTCGTAGAACGTGTGCGGATCTTTGAAGTCGCACAGCACCTTGATCCGCTCAACCGGGAGCCCGGCCCCGTAGCAGATGGCAATGCGAATGTTCTTGTCGAGTTCTTTCTCGCCCGCAAGCCTCTCGCGCCATTCTTTCCCGCGAATCCTTAGATTCGGAGACGGCTTCTCGTCAGGAGATTCTTCGACAATCTCCGCGATGACCGTTTCGTCTGGCACGATCTCGCTCACGCCACGGCGACCTCGTCTTCGACATCCTCGACAACTTCCATGAACGCCGCTGGAGCCGTGATGCGGTAGGACTTGATGGACTTGAGCCACGCCCACTTGGTGTCGTAGTTGTGCTTCCAGTACCCTACGCCAAGTGCGAACGCGATGAGCACCGGCTGGCCAAGGATCTGACATCGCCGGAGCACCTCGGCGATGCGCTCTTCGTTTGCGTTCATCGGTTCGCCGATGTCGTAAATCTCGGCGAACTCAGGACGCATCTGCGAATTCTCAGGGATGAATAGCCCGCTCTCGGTGACCTTCTCCTGATCGGGAAAGCGGAGGAGCATACACCCCGGAAGCGCGCGGAGCCGGATGATTTTCCCCTTCATACCGGCTCTCCCACGATGCCGAGCGGGTCAGGCCGGATGGACAAGAACCGCGCATCCGCTTCAGCCAACTGCTCCTCGGTGACGCCCGCGCTCTGCGCGACCTCACGCAGCTTCGCATACGTGTCGGCAGCCAGGAGAAGCGCCTGAAGAATCAGTTCCGGCGTCATGGCTTCAGCCCCTGCAACTTCGTGATTTCGATGAGCATCGCCGTGAAGAGCGCGTCCCAGTCCTTCGGTTTCTCATGCGAGACGCGCCACAGATCGAGCAGTGCTCTCACCTTTGGCTGCGCCGCCGCGACGTTGCGCTGGATTCGATCCACCGTCGTCCACTGCTCATCGGAGAGCTGATGGTTGGTGCGAAGCGCCACGGCGAGGTCGAGCGCCGCGTCATACGCGATGGAGGCCTCGACGTAGCCGACAGCCGCCCGCTCGTAGTTGCTGCCGACGCTCGCACATCCGACGAGGAGAACAAGAACAATCCCAAGGTAGCGAATCTTTCTCACGCAGGACTCCCTTCGACAATCTCTTCGATAAGGTCACATCTGACGTAGATCGCGCCGTTGCGCAGAAACAGCGTTGCAGCCGTTTCCAACAGAGCATTCCCGCGCGCGTTCCAGTTCCCTTTCGAGCAGTGAACGACCGAGACAGGCAGTCCTCCGCCCACCTCGACGATCACTCCGGCATGGCCCTGCCCATTGCCGCGGTCGCCCCACACCGCGAGATCGCTCGGTCGCGGGTCGCCGGTTGCGCTGAAGATCCCCCCGGCGCTCTTGGCATCCCGCACGATCATGGTGGACTCGATCCATCCGCCCGGGATGCGTGACTCTTTCCGGGAGAGACCAAGCGCCCACGCGCAGAAACCCGTGCAGTCGAGCCCGTCGAGGGTCCACGGCACGCCGGCCTCGGGCTTCATGCCGCCCTTTCCCAAAGCATACGGAATGCCGCCGCGCAGAAAGGCAGCTTTCACCGCGCGTCTCGCCCGAGCCACTACCTCGTTTCGATCCACAGCGCTCCGTTCCGGTCAAGAGAGGGTTCCTTGAGTACGACTTCCCTCTGGGTCATTCATTTCACGCCCATCTGTCAGGAGCCAGCGCACCAGCTCACGGCAGATTCCAGCCATCTCAAGGAACCTTGGACACAAACCGTACGCCCGGTGACGGATTTTGTCAACTCATGACAAAAGACGTCAGTCAGGATGGCGGAGATTTCGGTTGACATTCAGCACAGAACCGTGCTAAAAGTCACCCTGGCATCTTTGAAAGTTCCAGTGGTGAAGGTGGCGGTTACTTCACTGTTAATGACGAAAGCGGAGCGCGAAAGCGCCAGCGCACGACCGTACCGCTACCGCTCGTTCCCTGGAAACTCCCCGGCCTGGTAGTGAAGGGCGCGGTTACTTCTGGCAATGAAACTACACCGCGTCCGCTTGTTCTCCAGGCTTTTTCCTGCAACCCGCCGAAAGGGGCACGCATGGCGAGACTGAACACAGCAGCCGCAATCCCACGAATCTACACGCACGAGGGCGCTCCGGCCGCGCGGATCAACGCAGAGCAGCAGCTCCGGCGTGTCGTGATGGCGTCGATGCTCTGGGAAAATCAGTTCTACATCGACGGCAAGACGAACGCCGAGATCATCGCGGAGACGGTTCCGCGCGTCGATCCCGAGACTGTTGCAGCCATCGCGATCGAAGCACGTGAAAAGCAGAAGCTGCGCCATGTGCCGCTCCTGCTCGTGCGCGAACTCGCGCGACGCAAAGACTGCGAGCCTGGTCTCGTTGCGCGCACGATTGAGCGCGTCATCCAGCGTCCCGACGAACTCGCGGAACTGCTCGCGATCTACTGGAAGGACGGGCGCACTCCCATCGCAGCGCAAGTCAAGAAGGGGCTGGCGAAGGCGTTCCGCAAGTTCAGTGCGTATCAACTCGCGAAGTACGACCGCGAAGGGCCGATCCGGTTGCGCGACGTGCTTTTCATGACGCACCCGAAACCGAAGGCATCAGAGCAGGCGGCCACGTGGAAGGCGCTCGTAGAGAAGTCGCTCGAATCGCCCGATACGTGGGAGGTCGCGATTTCTGCCGCGAAGAGCGAGGAAGAAAAACGCACAGAGTGGACACGACTTCTCGCAGAGAACAAACTCGGCGCACTCGCACTCCTGCGCAACCTGCGTAACCTCACGCAGGCTGGGGTCGATCAGCCGGCGATTCGCCGCGCTCTTGCGGAAATGAAGACCGATCGCGTGCTGCCGTTCCGATTCATCGCAGCGGCGCGCATCATGCCGAACTTCGAGGATGCGTTGGAACCAGTGATGCTTCGGTGCGCGGAATCGGCGGCGAAACTCGCTGGTCACACGCTCCTACTCGTTGACGTGTCCGGCTCGATGACCGCCGTAATCTCCGCGAAGAGCGACCTCACACGGATTGATGCCGCGTGCGGTGTTGCGATGCTTTTGCGTGAAGCGTGCGAGCGCGCGACGATCGTCACGTTCTCGGATCTGGCAGTGATCGTGCCGCCCCGCCGTGGCTTCGCGCTTCGCGATGTCATCGTCCGAAGTCAGCCGCACAACTGCACGTACCTCGGGAACGCGGTGAAGGCTGCGATGGGCGAGATCAAGGACTTGGATCGCGTCATCGTAGTCACCGACGAACAGTCTCACGATTCGGTGCCGAACCCGATCGGTCGCGGATACATCGTGAATGTCGCGGCTCACCGGAACGGGGTAGGCTACGGCGCGTGGCGGCACATCGACGGATGGAGCGAAGCGTGCATCGACTACATCGCAGCGAGCGAAGCGGGATGACACGATGATCTTCATCGATCGGTACTACGACAGTAGGACAGGGCATGGCTGTTACATCGGGGCTCGTCGTGACCAGAGTGGGACTGCGTACCGAGGGTATCGCTGGCCTGCGGCAGACGAGCCAGTGCCCGGTCATGCTGGAGTCCAAGAGATCTCAGAATACGAGGCTACGCGGGAGAGGGAGGAGGCGAAAATCAGGGGATGGCTGACGCGAACGCCTTACGACTCCCTGCCATTTCGCGAAGAGCTTGAGGGATTCGAGGACGTGCCGGAAGCGATTCTCATGGAAGCGCTGCGATGACGAAGCGCCGAGGTCGCCCACCCATCCCAGGAAACCGTGAGTGCCAGGGCTCTTTCAGTTCGCTCGGCGGAGTGAAAACCTCCTGCCGTGAACTTGGCCAGCGCCGCTTCCTCGGCAGGTGGTTCTGTCGGCCCTGCTACGAATGGCAACGAAGGCAGGCGAAAAAGGATAAGCCATGAGCGATGAAACGACTCAGCCGCCGATTCGTACTTGCCCGGTATGCGGGGGAAACCATTCCGTGCGAATTTTTATCGTGCACTCCGCCGATCTAATCATGAGTGGGGGCTTGTTCATGCGGCGGTGCGCGTGTGGCACCACGACGGGCGGATTCGGGAGTCGGGACGGCGCGGATAATGCCTGGAACGCCCGCGAAAATTTGGCCTACGCGGATGTCAGCATCCGCTAGGCCAGAAAGGACGAAACGCGATGACCCTTCTCACCAACATCCGCGAGTGCCTCAGGCCATCCGTCCTTCAACTTCACCGGCCCACCCTCAAGGACAACCTCGTCCTCGCCGCCGTGTGGCTCCTCTACCGCCTCATCAATCTCACCAGAGGCGCTAGCGCGGGCGGAGAAGAACCCGATGACCTCTTCGATCACTACCTCGGCGCTGCCGTGCATGAGTTTTGGGACTCGCCGAGGTTCCTTAGCGTCACTAATTTCGCTTTCTCTGATGGCACCGTCATCACCGTCATGGCTTTGAAAGTCAGGCCAGTTTCTGCCCCAATCACATCACCACCTCACGTCTGAACCGCCTACGTCTTAGGCACCATCCCCCGCCAGCATCCGAAAAACTGAGCCGCCGTCATCGCACGCTCCCCACCCGCCAGCCCGCCACGGTACGCAACGAGAGCCCGCCCCATCTCCTCAAGATCCCCCTGCGTCTTCACCCCAGCCAC